>Ga0308163_10000976_pt1 | contig 36643 bp, 32 predicted proteins | sample PhyTR1_FD_201037 | JGI IMG/M metagenome (GOLD analysis project Ga0308163, IMG submission 201037) | Phyllosphere microbial communities from UC Gill Tract Community Farm, Albany, California, United States - DLSLT.R1 | ecosystem: Host-associated > Plants > Phyllosphere > Unclassified | place: USA... | reverse complement strand
TTGTCCGCAGTGGGGACTTCTGCGCTGATCCGAGCTCTAAGCGGAGGCAGGCCGCGACGACGAAGGTCCCGTGACGGCGACAATGATCGCGAGCACGCCGATGAAGATAGGAACGGCGGCGGCAACGACGGCGAAGAACGAGGTGACCCACAGGCCAGGCCCGTTCACGGTGTTTCCCGCGTTGATGAGGCCGAACTGGAACACGACCCAACTGAACTCCTGTGCAAGCACGGCCCAGAGAGGAGCCCATCGCCACGTGCTCGAGAGTTCCGCCGACCTGCCGACCTGAACGACGACGATGGCCGACAGAGCGAGACGGGCAAATCCCACGACCGACGCCACCCACTCCTGATTCCAGGCGGGACCGCCGGAGTCGGGGAGAAGATTCACGATGTTCGTGGCGACCAACAATGCAGCGAGCAAAACCGCGGCCACGGCCCCGAGCACATGGCCACCGAAGATGTTGCGGCGGATACCGCCGCCGAACGAGAAGAGCACGAGCCCCGCGGCGATGAGCAGAGCGCCGATGAGGCTGCTCGCTCTCAGAGACGGCGGAAGCGCGAACTCTGCCACGGCCGAGGCGATCAAAGCGATTCCGCCCCACAGCCACGCGCGGTTTCTGATATCAGTCACGATCGGATACTCCTCATTCTGATGGGCTGCCGCAGCAACGATCGGCGCAGGGTCACGCTCGCCGAGAGATCACCACATGCACCTCGTCGCCCACATCCTTGCCGAGAGCTTTGCGCACCTTGGCGCTCACCGACACCATGTGACCGTTCGAGCCGGTGGGCATGGCCCCGACGTTGTCCAGGGCAACCGCGTCGATCGTCGCGTCGACACGAACGCTTCGACCGGTTCCGAAGAGCTCCACCGAGTCGGGAATCTCGATGCAACTCCAGGTCTCGCCCTTGACGTCGACACCGATCGTCGCGTCGAACTCCACTCTGCCCGCCTCGTTGGTAGCCATACTTCACACTACGAGACGGTCTGGTTGGGGCGCGACTGATTCCGCCCGACGGTCGTAGTATCGAGCGCATAGCCCAACGACGGGAGGCCCACATGCGACGCGTGACCTATTCGATGAGTGTGTCGCTCGATGGCTTCGTGCAGGGGCCGGATGGCGACTTCGACTGGCCCGGTCTGAGCGATGCGGTCTTCGGCATCGCGCTCGACGAGATTTGCGAGGTCGGGGTGCATCTCATGGGCCGGCACCTCTACGAGGCGATGCTCTACTGGGAGACGGTCGACGAGTCCGCGCTCGCGGCCCCCGTGCAGCAGTGGCTCGAGTTCTGGAATGCGCTGCCGAAGGTCGTGTTCTCGAAGACCCTGTCGACGGTACAGGGCAACGCCCGCCTCGCCACCACGGGCCTCGCTGACGAGATCGCGCGACTCCGCTCCGAGCCCGCGCCGGGCAACATCGCCATCGGCGGAGCCACTCTCGCAGCTCAGGCCGCCACAGTCGGCCTGATCGACGAGTACCACCTCAGGGTCTACCCGGTGCTGGTCGGGGGAGGGCTGCCGTTCTTCGCCCGCGATGAGCGACGCGTCGACCTCGAGCTGCTCGAGACCAGATCGTTCGATTCGGGAGTCGCATACCTGCGCTACGCAGTGCGCCGCTAGCTGCGCCGGTCGAGACCCACTTCGGCGCCAGTCGAGACCCGCTAGCTGCGCTGGTCGAGTAGGCCGCCCGCGGCCGTATCGAGACCTCGAGCCCCACTCAGCCCCTCGGCAGCGGCGTGCCCTGGTGAAAGAAGCACATGATGCGGCCGCCATCCCATCGCCAGAGCGACGACCGACGACTGCCTCGTGCAGCGAACTCGAGCCGATACGACAGCAGCGCAGTATCGACGCCGATGAGCGTTGCCTCGCGCTCCGTCAGCTCGGCATCCGGATGCTCGTCGCCGTCGCCGACCAGAGAAGCGATGATCTCGTCGCGGCTCCAGCGGCGCCCCGACTGCCCGATCTCGTAGAAATCGGATGTGAGCAGCTCGGCGAGTCGATCTGCGTCACGTCGTGCGCCGGTCGTCAGCAGAGTCTCCTCGGCATGCCAGCGGCTTCGATGAGGTCGTCCATGAACCCAGACTACGGATCGACCGTCGGCCCCCTGAGCCATCTCAACTCGAGTGAGCAGTTCTCGCCCGTCTCGGAGTCGACGACCGACAGAAACTGCACTCTCGACGGCGATCTACCGAGGGTCGGCGTATGCCTTCTGTAGCTGGGCCAGCCACCGTTCGACGTCGCGTGATGAACGCAGACGCACCACCGTGAGGTGGGGGAACTCCGATTCCACCTCGGGGATCAGCGTGCGGTACTTGTTTCGGGTCGACCAGGCCCATCTCACAATGTGTTCCGGGTCGGTGAAGAACGTAAAAAGCGGACCTTCTATGTTTCCGTTCCAGAGCGTCTCGCGGTTGAGCCGCCTTTTGAGCGTTCGTCTGATCACGCGCGGAAACGTCACGGTCAGAAACGGTAGATCCAGCCACACGAGGAGATCAGCCTTTTCGGCGAGCGTGCGTCTGGCTGACGAGTACTGCCACTCTGTCACCCACGTCTCGCGCGACACCAGCAGACGAACGTCGTTCAAAAACTCCTCGCGCGGAACCCAGCCGGGCCCATGGAAAAGCGCATCGATCTCCGTGTGCGGAATGTCGAGCATCCGGCCTACCCGCGCGGCAAGAGTCGTCTTACCCACCCCCGAGACGCCGGCAATGAGGACGCGCCGGGGCCCATGCAGAAGCGCGTCCTCGGGACTCAACATGCCTGCCACGATAGCGGCGCACGACTCGACGGGCGCTAGTTCAGCGCAGGCAGGATGTCCTTCACGATCGTCTCGAGCAAGTGCGCGTTGTAGTCGACACCGAGCTGATTCGGAATAGCGATAGCAAGCAACACGGCCGCGGTCGTTCAGTGCGGCTTTCCTGGATGACTCGCGCCCCCGCGAGGATGAAGCAGCCGCTGTCGTGGCTGGCTAGTTGAACGGTGCCCACGTCGTGCGCCCGACAAACCAATCGGGTGCCCATGTGACAAAAGATGCCGGGTCAAAGGTCGTGTCGAGGATCTTCACGGACTCAATCTGTGTGGCGAGAAGCGAGAGGGTGTGAGTGCGCGGACTGTCGCTTTCCCAGTCCCAGAAGTGATACCGAGGGGTCTTGTCGTGTGCGCGACGGCTAGGGCCGTAATCCATTGGCGCGCACCGTCGCATCAGGACGGCTCCGCCGTCCTCCTTGGATCGGAACGTCACCAATGCATCGCGGCGAAACTCGATCGCGTCGACGATCTCTTCGTGATTTATCAACTGCACGCGGCCTCCTCGGGTTGACTTCTACGCGGCAAAATAGGTTTGACCTGAGACTGGCGTTCTTTGGGGGCGGGGTCAAGTAAGGACGCGGGCTCAGCGCGTCTCAGCCTTAGATGAGGGCGCGGGTCCCAACTAGAGGCAGAGCGGATGCGGTGCGCTGCCTCCAGTCAAAAGTCGCTATCCTGACGGGATGTCAGAGGGGCACAAGCCAAAGAAGCCATTGCTGTGGCCAACCATCTGGCTGATCGCCGGGTTACTTCTTGGTGTGGCGACCGCGATCACCGCTCTGGCTGACCTCAGCGCCGTCGCTGGTTTGCTTGGCGGGTTGACTGCATCGGTTGCTATCGTCCTGACGTATGTGATCGCCTATAGACAGGCAATCGAGTCGTCCGAACTGAGCGATACCGTGACGAAGATCGACACGGCCGTGTCGGATCTCGCTGAGGCGAATGAACGCCTGTACCAACTGACGCTGAGTGCAGCTGAGAACGATTCGGCGCAGGCTTACGAGAGCGACGAAGATGATGCGGCAGACGCGCCCTCTCTCGACGTTGGTGATGAAGATCTTGGCGAGTCCGGTGGCGATGAGCCCACGTATGCCGCCGAAGCACTCGCTCGCCTGAGACGTGCTGGCTCAGCACTCACGCAAGCAAGCGCGTCCTGGAAACGTAAGGTCCCAGACCCTCCCTTGCGTGGCAACCACGGATGGTTCGTGGAGTCAAACGATCCAGTGAGTGCAGAGCGTTGGTACGTACGGAAGGGGCGGTACTGGAACATTCGCAAGGCAATGCCGAGAGAGTTCTTGGACGCGCTTGAGAGCGAGAAGAGGGTCGACCCGCGAACGATCAAGCTCGACTTCCAGCTGAAAGAGCACGGGTTGGCCTCCTGGTACGCGAGGACCTACGACGGGGTTCTGTGGCGGGTCTGGAAGCCCAATCGAAGCGCGGATCTCGGGGTCCAGACTGCGCGCGTGGATGACGATCTACAGGTGCACTGAACTGGGCCGGACGGGCTTCGAAACGATCAACTACGGTCGTATGCGCCGTTGTTGCGACTCGGAGCGTGGTCCTGCGCGGGTGACGCTGACCCTTTACGCGGCCCACCTCGAGTCGTTGGGAACCCAGCCCAGCGGCGGTGCGACGTATTCGCTCAAGCTGCTCATTGTGGCGCGTGATTCCGGGAGCTGCAGGGTCGCGCTGTAACCCGCCGCTGCTACTAGGTTGAGGACATGCAAAAGCTGGATCTCGCCCTGAAGAACTGCCACGGTATTCGCGAGCTTGAGGCAACGTTCTCGTTCGACCGGGGCAACTCGGTAGCGATCTACGCACCGAACGGAACGATGAAGACTTCGCTAGCAAGAACGTTGTTGGATCTGTCGAAAGGGGAGCCAACGACGGATCATATGTTCCCAGCGCGCGAGACAACTCGCTCGGTAACAGATGAGTCAGGTGCGGAGATCGCCGCGGACGATGTTGTGGTGGTGCTCTCCTACGATGAGGAGCTGGGACCGTCGGAGGCGACCTCCACGCTGTTGGTGAACGCTGATCTTCGAAAGCAGTACGAGACGATACAGGTGGACTTGATCGCCGCCCGGGAGAGGCTTGAAGCGGCACTCTCGGAGCAAACCGGCTTGAAACACGGCATACCGGCAGTGGTGTCGCAGATCTTCATGCAGGAGGATAACAAGTTCTTTGAGGCGCTCGTACGGGTCAGCTATGAGGTGGAACAGCTCGAATCGGCGCCCTTCGCGGAGGTTCCTTACGGCGTAATCTTTGCCGAGCGGGTAGTTGCGATGCTGCGGACGCCCGCGCTGCAGGCTGTGCTCGCACAGTATGTGACTCGTCTCAATGAGCTGCTCGATCAATCCGCTTTCTTCAACCGCGGATCTTTTGACTTCCACAGCGCCGGTAAGGTCACCAAGGGTTTGAGCGGCAGTGGGTTCTTTGAGGCTCAGCACACGTTGCTCCTGCATGGCGATGATGAGCCCAGGCCAATTGAGAACCTCGAAGAACTTGAAGCCCTTATTGAGGAAGAGAAGGGCAAGATCACTGAGGACCCGGCCCTCAAGAAGAAGCTGGATGCTGTAGAGAAGGCGCTTCAGCGCAACGTAGATACTCAGCGCTTCTTTGACTACATCTCGGCGCATGAGGAGTTGCTTCCGGAGCTTCTAAACATCGACGTCTTCCATCAGTCGGTCTGGAAGTCCTATTTCAAGGAGCACGAGACCCTTTTCCAAGCGGCAGCCTCGTGCTTTAAGGACACGGAGGTGCGCCGTAAAGAGATTCAACGGAAAGCGGCGTCTGAGAGCACGCATTGGGAAAAGGTCATTCAGATCTTCAATGACCGATTTTTCGTTCCATTCCGACTGAGTGCAGAGAACAAGCATCGCGTCACGCTCGGTGAGGACACGATGCTCAAGTTGGTCTTCCGTTTTGAGGACGGATCAGACTCGAGAGGTGTGGACCGCGATGACCTTCTACGGGTTCTGAGCAACGGCGAGAAGAAGGCGCTGTACATCCTGAATGTGCTGTTCGAGATGGAGGTGCGTCGCGCGGCGGGTCGCGAGACTTTGTTCTTGATTGATGACCTCGCCGACTCGTTTGACTACAAGAACAAGTACGCGATCATCCAGTACCTCAAGGAGATGGCTGATCACACCAACTTCAAGCTCATCTTGCTGACGCATAACTTCGACTTCTTCCGTACGCTAAGAAGCCGTCAGGTAGTGTCCTACCCTCATTGCTTCATGGCGCAGAAGGGTAAAGAGGGTGGAATCGTTCTTACGCAGGCGAAGCACATCAACAACCCCTTCATCAACGAGTTCAAGGGCAACTTTTTCTCGGACGGCATGCAGCGAATCGCTTCCATTCCGTTCATGCGCAACATCTTGGAGTACACGAAGGGCACTGATGACCCGGACTACTTGCTCCTCACGTCTCTGCTCCATTGGAAGAGTGATTCGTTGTCAATCACTCAAGCAGACTTGGATCGCATCTTCCGTGAGACCTTTAGCGGCTTCGACGACGAGGCGTGGCACTCCCCGGAACAACTCGTTCTAGCGCTCCTCCTCGGTGAAGCCGAAGAGGCAACCCGCGCTGATGAGGGTGTGAACTTCGAGAATAAGATCGTGTTGGCAATCGCATCGAGACTTCTAGCGGAGACTTACATGGCTGACCAGATCAAAGATCCTGACTATGTGAACGGGATCACTGGCCACCAGACTCAGGCGCTTCTGCGACGCTTCACGAGTCGTGGGCTCGGTACCGATGAGTCGCGAGACACGTTGGACAGGGTCGTACTCATGACGCCGGAGAACATCCACGTCAACTCCTTCATGTACGAACCAATCATCGATATGTCGGACGCCGCATTGCGCGGGCTCTTTGCGGATATTTATGCGTTGAGTCCGGGACTCGGATAAAGGAATGGTTGGGAGGCCTCTCTCTCCCGCGCTGAGTGCTTCGCGGGCCGCAGCCCTGAAGAGCGTGCTCAAGACAGGCGCTGGATTGCGACCTGCGCTCGTGGCCTCAGGGTGATGCGACGATGCGAACCCGACGGGAAGGGCGCGGAGGCTCGATCTTGTGAACGCTGGTGACGTGTTCGACCGCCCCTCATCCTGGTTGGCCTTTCAAGCCAACGCTGGGGAGATGTCCTTCACGATCGTCTCGAGCAGGTGCGCGTTGTAGTCGACACCGAGCTGGTTCGGAATCGTGACGAGCACTGTATCGGCGTCGCGCACGGCCGCGTCATCGAGCAGCTCCTTCACGATCGCGTCGGGTTCGCCCACGTAGCTCTTGCCGAAACGTGCGATGCCGTTGTCGAGGTAGCCCACCTGGTCATCGCGGTCGCGGCTCATGTCGCCGAAGTAGGCGCGGTCCTGATCCGTCGTGATGGGCAGGATGCTGCGGCTCACCGAGACGCGCGGCTCGCGTTCCCAACCCGCGTCTTTCCACGCGGCGCGGTAGAGCGCGATCTGCTCTGCCTGCAGGTCACCGAAGGGCACGCCCGTGTCCTCCGAAAGCAGCGTCGAGCTCATCAGGTTCATACCCAGCTCGGCCGTCGAGACAGCGGTCGCGCGTGTGCCCGAACCCCACCAGATGCGGTCTGCCAGACCCGGCGACTGGGGCAGGATGCCCATGGGCTGGCTCACGCCCGTCATCTGCGGGTTGCTCATGGCGACTGATGCGTCGGTGATGGCCGCGCGGAACAGCTCGGTGTGCGCCCGGGCGAGATCGGCATCCGTTGTGCCGTCTTGCGGAACGAAGCCGAACGACTCTGAGCCGCGGAGCGCCGTCTCGGGTGATCCCCGGCTGACGCCGAGCTGCAGTCTGCCGCCCGAGATGAGGTCGGCCGTGGCCGCCTCTTCTGCCATGTAGAGAGGGTTCTCGTAGCGCATGTCGATCACGCCCGTGCCGAGCTCGATCGTCTTCGTGCGTGCGGCCATGGCCGAGAGCAGTGGGAACGGCGATGCGAACTGCCGTGCGAAGTGGTGCACGCGCATGTACGCGCCGTCAACGCCGATCTCCTCAGCCGCGACAGCCAGCTCGATCATCTGCAGGTGCGCGTCGGCGGCCGTGCGAGTCAGCGACCCGGGAACCGGCTGCCAGTGACCGAACGAGAGAAACCCGATTTTCTTCATGTGTATGTGAACGCATGAAAAGGTGTGCCTATTCCCGGCGCTTCGACGGGCTCAGCGAACCGCGCTTCGACGGGCTCAGCGAACGAACGCGCGGATTAAGTCGGCGTAAACAATCGAAAGCACAGCCGCAACCGATCCAAATCCCAGGCCGTCACGAATAGTCTGTGGTCTAGCAGAACTGCGAGAGGACTTTCCAGAATGCGCGTTTTGAGTTACAACCTGCGGAACAACAGTGCCAGTGGCGAACTCGCCGCCCTGACTGACGACTTCGATGTCGACATCTTCTGCGTTCAAGAAGCAGACACCGCGTCGCTGCCCGCGACAATGGGGCACCTCACCATGTCTCACGCCACGACAGAGAACCGTCTGGGCCTGGCGCTCTACTACCGCGCCGAGCGCTTCTCGGTCGAAGACAGCACGACCTTCACGCTCAAGAAGTCCATGCACGACCGGGTCATGTCTCCCGGAACCCAACGTCTGCTCGGCGCCCGCCTTCTCGATCGCCAGACCGAGAAGTCGTTCGTCGCCGCGTCGTTCCATGCCGCGCCGCTCACGGCGTCCAATTCTCTGCGTCGAACCCAGATCACCGCGGCTCACGAAGAGCTGCAGCGCATCGGCGTCGACATTCCGATTCTGATGGTCGGCGACTTCAACTACCCCCTCTTCCAGAACAAGCTGCGTGCCGGAATCAAGGACTCGGGCTACGAGCTCTCGCTCAGCGACAGCGTGACCTACATGCGCTACAAGAGGGTGCGCGGGCACTTCGACTTCGTCACCTCGAACGGGTTCCGTATCGACGAGGTCAAGACTCTTCCGCAGGGCGACTCCGACCACCTGCCGATTCTCGTCAAGGCCGAATACGACATGGCCGCGGTCGTCGGCGAGTAGCCGAACCACACCACTCGGCCGTGAGCGCCTCTTTCGGCGAGCCACGTAGCGCGCCCGGAGCCCGTGCCGCTTCGCGTCGGGCTTCGAGACGGGATGCGCGCGGTGCGTTCTGGCTCACGGTCGTGATCGCAGCGCTGGTCGCGCTCTGGCCCGCCGCTGCCGTAGGCCTGCAGGCCGGATTCACGGGCGCGGGGGAGCGGCCCCTCATCGCGGGCGCCGCCCCGAACCTTCAGCTGCCACTCGCCACACCGACCGCGACGCCGGCCCCACAGCCCGTCGTTCCGCTCTCGGTGCTCAGCGACTCGCACGCGTACTTCGCTGCCTCGTGGTGGCGGCAGACGGTCGAGGCGAACGCGATTCCGGGCGTCTCGATGGGGGCCTTCGCGTCGCAACCCGGTGCGGAGGCCGACACCATCGCATCCGGTCTCGATGACGCGGCGGCGGGAGCCCAGGGCGGCTACGTTCTCGTGCAGGCCGGAACCAACGACCTGCTCGCCGGCAGCTCTCCCGCCCGGGCCGCGTCAGACATCCAGGCCCTGTGGGCGGGCGTGCGCGAGCGCGGCTCGACCCCGATCGCCGTTCTCGTGCCGCCGTCGAATCAGGTCGGCGGCAAGGTGGTCGAGCTCAATCGGCTTCTGACCGGCGCAGCCCAGCAGGCTGGCATCGCGATTCTGGATGTCTACACCCCGGTCGCCGGCAACGGTGGCCGGTGGCAGGCGGGCACGTCAGACGACGGCAAGCATGCGAATCTCGATGGCGCGACGCGGCAGGCGAACGAGGTGCTCGCTGAGCTGCCCGGCATCCTGTCGGGACGCGTCGGCCAGCTGGCGGAGTTGCCGCGGCAGTAACGGCCCGTTCCCTGAGCCTGTCGAAGGGCTAGCCCTGCTGCGACTCGGCGAAGTCGCGCCTGATCGCCGCCAGCGCTCCGGGCGCTAGCTCGAAGCCGATCGGATGCCCCGGGTTCACCACGATGCCCACCTCGTCGGCGACGCTCGCCACGAAACGTCCTCCGGTGAGGGCCACCGTGTGCGGGGCGACGTCGAGATACTCGGCCGGAACCCGTGCCACATCGGTGAAGAGCGGCAGCATCGGCGCGCCGCCCACGGTGCTGAGTACGAGGGGGCTGAATCCCGAGGCGGCATCGCCGGATGTCTCGGTGCGGCTCAGCGCGAAGACGGGCGTCGTGAGGAACGCCGAGATGAAGACCGTCTGACGCACCTCGCCCCGGATGCCGTCGAGAAGCGACTGCTCGAGCTCGTTATGCACGGTGTCCGCCGCGAGACGGGCATCGAAGTCGGCGTCGCTGGATCCACTGGAGTCTGTCACCCTTCAACCCTAGCGACAGACCCGCGTCACGATCAGAGGGCTGTCGAGGCTAGGCGGCCTTGCGTCGCGCCACGGTCACGGCCGCGCCACCGACGAGAAGCAGCACGGCGAGCGCGAGTCCTCCGGCGAGAAGTCCGCCATCCATACCCGTGTTCGCGAGCACCGGCTTCGGCGTCACCGCTGCGGGGTCGGATGCGACGGGCGGGGTCGGCAGTGACGGCAGTGACGGCACGACGATCGGGGCCGGGAACGCGGCGTCGAGAGCAGTGCTCACCGAGTCGGTGAGGAACGTGGCGCCGAGGGTGTTCGGGTGCAGCGTTCCTGCCTGGAGGCCGCCATCGCCGAGGAGGACGCCGTTGACGTAGGCGCTTCCGTCGGTGACGCAGGCGTCGTGGCCGACGCTCGAGGCGAACGACGGAACGTAGGTGAAGCCGGCCGTCTGAGCGGCGCTCTGGATCGCAGCATCCAGTTTCACCTCGACGGAGCGCAGGTACGCCGTGTCGACCGTGGTGAACGGGAAGGCGTTGGGCGTGTTGGCGGGTGAGGTGAAGCAGCCGGCCGCCGGGATGGTGGCGGGGAAGAGGCTGGGGTACCCGACGACGAAGATCTTGGCGTTGGGGGCCGCAGCGGCGATGGCGGCGTACGTGGTGGCGAGAGAGGGGGCGACCTGAGCGGAGATCTTCAGGGCGAGCGAGTCGACGCCCTGCACGACGTAGCCGCTGGCGCAGTTGGGCAGGAAGACGCCGCCCTGCACGGGGAAGGCCAGTGGGCCGTCGGCGGTCTGCGCCAGGCACGACCGGGCGATATCGCTGAAGCCCAGGTCGTTGCCGCCGATGGTCAGCGTCACGACGTCGGTGTCGGCGCTGAGTGCCGCGATCTGAGGAGCGATGTTGCCGAACTGGCTGTCGACGGTGATGTCGCCGGTCTCGGCGCCGGAGCACGAGACGTCGGTGAGGTTCAGGCCATAAGCCGCCGCCACCTGGTGGGGAAAGTCGACCGCACTCTGTCCGCACTCGGGAGTGGGCAGTCCGGTCGTCGGCGTGAGCCCGAGGCCGGCCGAGTACGAGTCGCCGAGCGCCACGTAATCGAGGCCAGCGGTCACGGCAGGAACGCCCGGAGCCGGAGCGGCGGTGGCGACCGACGCCGTGAGCACCGATCCGGTCACGAGTGCGCCGGCGACGACAGCGGCGGCCACGAAACGTGCGGCGGTGAGACGGGCGCGGGCGGGCGCAGAAGTGGTACGTGATGACATGGTGGAACCCCCTGCGCACATACTACGGGTTGTCGTGAGCGGCGGCGATAGCCCGGCAGAATCCGCGTTGCGAAACAGTTGCGGCTGGGCACAACCGCGACAGTCTGCCCGTACGCGCCCCCGATGCGCGAACATAGAGGCATGACCTCGAGCGAACTGCGGCGAGTGGCGAAAGCTCTCTACGAGTTGCCGCCCGCTGAGTTCACGTCGGCCCGCAACCAGGCGGCCCGCGAGGCCTCGCAGCGATCGGATGCCGCGGCGATCAAGCGCCTGCCCCGGGCGCAGGCCCCGGCCTGGGCGGTCACCGCGCTCGTGCGCGAAGATCCGACGATGTTCGGCGAGCTGCTCGAACTCGGTGAGCGGCTGCGCGAGGCGCAAGAGAGCGGCGATCCGGTCGCCCTGCGCTCGCTCGGCGGCGACCGGCAGAAGCTGTTGTCTCGCGCATCCGCTCGCACCCGCGAGATCGCCGACGTCGCCGGCGTCACGCTCAGCGGTTCGGCCATGATCGAGGTCACCCAGACCCTGCAGGCGGCGATGACAGACATAGATGCCGCCACGCTGGTGCGCGACGGACTTTTGGTGCGCGGTCTCGCGGTCACGGGGTGGGAGCCCGTGCAGCTCGAAGGGGCGGCCGCGTTACCGCCCGACGGTATCTCCGCGGGGCGGCGTTCCCGGGCGGCGCGCCCACGGGCATCCAAAGCCGACCCCGAGGTCAGCGAGCGGGAGCGCAAAGCCGCGGAGGCCGCGGCGTGGAGCGCGCTCGACGACGTGGCCACGGCCCATCAATCGGTGAGTGATCTGGCAAGCGCACTCGACGATCTCGCGAGTCGACGCGCCGAGCTCGAGGCGGAGCGCACCGACATCGAGGAGCAGCTTCGCGGCGTGGAGTCGGATCTGTCTGGCATCTATCACGACATCCAGGTCGGCGAGCGCGACAGGAAGGCGGCCGAACGCGCCGAGGCGCAGGCCAAGAAGCGGGCGAAACAGGCCCAGGAGCGCCTCGACCGCCTGGGCTGACTGGTGGCCCCGTGCCGCGGACTCCCGCAAGTGGGGGTGAAAAGAGGGGTGAAAAATGCTCATTGGTATGGCGGCGAGTCTCACTTCTCCATAGCTTTGTATCGAGAGAGCGCCGGCTTATCCCCCAATCGAGCCGGCGCTCCTCTTGTTTTTAATGGTCTCTAGGGCAGCACCCTCCGTCGAGGCCTCGCGCCAGCGACTGTCTGCTGCGAGCCACCGAATGCAGAGGCCCGCGACAAGCGAGCCCAGTCCGCCCACGGCGAGGTCTCCGATGGTGTCGTCGTAGCCGACGTAGATCGCGGAGTCGATGTAGGTGTGGCCTGCCCACTCGCCCATCTCCCACAGCACTCCGGCAGCGAGTCCGAACGCGGTGGTGAGCACGGCAGGGCGAATGACCGCGACCGTGCCGGGAGCGCCGTCGCCGACATCGGGCACGATGCCGACCCGCGCGGCCACCACGAAGATGAGCGCGGCGAGCACCCCATTCGCGGCGAAGTGGATCACCACGTCGAGCCAGTCGATCGAGGTGTACAGCTCGAAGACTCCGCTCCACGCCGCCACGAGCAGGGTGCCACCGACGGCGATGTCGAAGCCCGGGCGCACGCCGAGAAAGCGGGGAACGAGCATCCCGAGCAGCGTGAGCGCGAAGACCGCGACCTCGACGAAACCCCACCCGATGCCGCCCGCGAGCACGCTCAGCACGCCCAGAACGCGCAACGCGTCGGCCGCCCACTCGCCCGCGCCGCTCGGCCGCCGAAGAAAGGTCTCGGTGATCACTCTCGAAGACTACCCAGCGGCACCGTCGTCGGCCGGGGCCTTGCGTTGGCGCAGCAGCACCTGCACGGGCTCGTGATCGGATGCGGCTGCGCCGTCGAAACGCGAGGCGTTGATGGCCGCCTCGCGCACCTCGAGGTCGGGGCTCACGAGGATCCAGTCGATGCGTTTGGTACCGGTCTTGGGCGCGCGGTAGTTGGAGAACGTGCCCCACGGGGCGGTGAGCCGAACGCCGGCCGCGCGCCAGGCATCCACGAGGGGGCCGGCGTCGCCCGCGATCACGTCGTACGGAACCGTGCCGACGTCGGTGTTCATGTCACCCATCACGATGATCGACTCGTTGCTCGACGCCGCGATCGCCGCGAGCTGCTCTGCCGAGCGCAACCGGGCCCGCCTCGAGATGTGATCGAAGTGCGTGCTCACGACACGAAGCGGTTCGTGGGTCTTCACATCGATGAAGCGCGCCACCACGGCCACGCGCGGAATCAGATTTCCCCACGAACGCGAGCCCGGGACATCCGGTGTCTCAGACAGGGCGATCTGTCGCCAGCTCTCGAGGTGCAGCCGACGCGAGTCGTAGAAGAGCGGGCATCCTTCGCCGGTGCCGTCGGCGTTGCGTCCGTAACCGATGCGGCGGTAGTGCGGACCGAGTACCGCCGAGATGAAGAGGGCCTGGTCGGGCAGCGCCTCTTGGGTGGCGAGCACGGTGGGGCGCTCACGAGAGATGAGTTGGCGCAGCAGCGGCTGACGTCTCGACCACAGATCGGGGCTGCCGGGCGCGTTCTGTCGCATGCGACGCCGGATGTTGTACGTCATCACATGCAGATCCGGCGCGTGAGCCTGGCCGAAGATCGGGGCGTCAGTCATGGGGCCAGCGTAAGCCGATGTGTCTCTGGTGTTGGATGCGCCGCGCGTCAAGGGGGTGTCTGGTGTTGCGTGGGGAGACGTAACGTCGAGAACGTACGGACAAGCTGATACCGCAATACAAGGAGTAACTCTTATGCCCCAGATCATCGAGACCGTCGACGTTTCTGTTCCCGTCTCCGTCGCCTACAACCAGTGGACGCAGTTCGAGGAGTTCCCGAAGTTTCTCGACGAGGTCGAGTCCATCCAGCAGGTGACCGATACCCTCACCGAGTGGAAGGTGAGCGTTGGCGGAGTCGAGCGCACCTTCGAGGCGAACATCACCGAGCAGCACCCTGACGAGCGCGTCGCCTGGAACAGCACGGGCGGCGAGGTCGACCACGCCGGCGTCGTCACGTTCCACAAGCTCGCCGACACCGAGACGCGGGTCACCGTTCAGCTCGACTGGGAGCCCACGGGTCTGCTCGAGAAGCTCGGTTCTGCCGTAGGAGTGGGTAGCCACGCGGTGAAGAAAGACCTGAAGAACTTCAAGGAGTACATCGAGTCAGAGCAGCACCCCGACGGTGCATGGCGCGGCGAGGTTCAGGCCTGATCTCGGTCTGACCGAACGCGAGCGGGAGGGTCGCCTCCTGATCGACTCGAGGGGTCACCCTTATTGGGGGTGGCCCCTCGCCGTCGATGTGGCATCCCGAGGCGACAAAGATCTGAGATGTCAATATCTTTGAGTGAACGATCTTCGACTGCACGGAACCAGCCGGTAGCCCCGCGCCGAACGGCACCTTCCGCACACACCTCTCTTTTCTCTCGTCTCGGATGCCATGACTACCCCTCTGCCCGCTCGCGATCACGCGAACATGACCGCTGCCGAACGCGAATTCACCTTCGATGCGTTGCTCGCCGAGTTCGACGACAACGCGACGCAAGCCGAGGGTGGGGCCACGTCGGATTCAGCGGCTGCTCGTCCGGCGAAGCGTGCGGTCGAGCGCGGTGCAAAACGCGCGGCCGGTGCGCGGCCGAAGGCTCGGGTATCGGATGCTGCCGCTACGAACTCGTCGAAGAAGCGCAGAGCTCGGCGCTCGTGGGTCAAGCCGTCTGCCGGCGATCTCAAGCTCGGGGGGCTCGTGGTCGTCGCCGGCATCAGCCTGACCCTGGTCGTCGTCGCCCTGTCGCGCTGAGCCTCACTGAAGTCTGCGCCGTTCAGAGCGGCGAGCAGGCCCGGGTCTCGCGGAGCCCCGTGGCATCAGCGCGGCGGATTTGTACCCAATCCAGATATCGTGCCGCTCCGAACTCTGAGCATATGTCGTTTACTGTGCCCTCTTCTGGGACTGTCCGCCAGAAGGTGACACTCTGTAGCGTCATATAAGAATTAGTTGAGAAACATTCATATAAAGCTCGGTCACGTCAGTGACCGATTGAAAGGGCGCACGCGCAGCATGACCTCAATCACCATCGAACATCACGGCCGCCGCCGCGCCTATATCTTGAAGGCTGATGGCGACAACTCGACCACTCGTCTCGCAACGGTGTACCGGATGACTGATGGCTGGCATGCCAAATTGAGCGACGATCACACGCAACGCGCCTGGTCCGGTCCCTACGGATCGGTCGAAGAGGCCGCCGTTCGGTTCGCCGCCTGAACTCAACCGGTACTACCGGCCGCGGCTCGAGTGCGTGCTACGAGCGCCGCGTGACGCGCGTTGCGAGAGACAGCCCGAACGCGGCGACAATCGAGCCGCCCAGAATAACGAGGTCGACCGCAAGTCGTACCTTGCCGTCGGGTGCCGGTCGATCGTAGAGCCGAGCAGTATCGGCGACGAGGACGAGCCCCGGACTGCCGTGCGACGAGTGCGACATCTGATCCCCCATGAGGGATCCCGCGACGTGCGGTCTCCCTGACGCTCAGCCTAGAGCATGCAGTTTCTCTGGGCACAGGTGAGGCCCGACCGTTCGGGGAGATCGGTCGGGCCCTGGGGGTATAGAGGTATCAGTTGCCAGTGGCGCCTCCTCTCGCTGCATTGGCGTACTCGGGTTCGAGCATGAGATCGAGGATGCGTCGAAGTTTCGTGCTCGATGTGTGTGCTGTGTAGGGAAAGTAGACGACCTCGACGCCGACTTCGGAGAACTCCGCCTCGAGGCGGCGACCCTTGTCGGTGTCACGCCAGTCGTCACCCTTGAAGAAGACGTCGAACTTGATGTCGCGCCACGTGTCGAGCTTGTCGGGCACGACTTCTGCTCGAGCCTCGTCGACGTAGGAGATGTGGCTGACGATCTCGAGGCGTTCCGCGAGGGGAATCACGGGAGAGATGCCTTTCGTCAGGGTCAGCATCTCATCGGAGACGACGCCCGCGATGAGGTAGTCGCACTGGCTCTTGGCGTGTTTGAGGATATTCAGGTGTCCGACGTGAAACAGGTCGAAGGCGCCCGCGGCATAGCCGATCTTGATGACCAACTGGCCCCCCAATCAGGTAAATGAGAATAATTCAGGTTTTGATCACGCTAGCGAAGGGCGAATTCCAAAAGCAAGGATTTCTCAGATTTTCCCCTGTATTGGGGGTAGGGGTGTGAGAAATCGAGCCATATCCGGCTCAAGCCCCGTGCAACAATGCTCGGTAACTCCACGGAAAAAAGGTTGACGAGCATGAGCGATTCGCGCACAGAGGGTACCGATCCCTCGACGGTTACTCCCGAGACGGGGCGAGCTCGACGCCCTCGTGTCTGGATTCTCGCGCTTATCGGGGTCGTTCTCGTCATTGTGATCAGCGTGGTCGCCTGGGCTGCGGTCAGCGCATCGAGCGGAGAGGGGTCGGGAGCGACGACGGCGCCCGCGACGACGGCGCCCGCGACGGAGACGGACGCGGCCTCTTCGGCTCCGTCCCCGACGGGTTCCGCCGATACGCCCTCTACCGGTGCCGGGTCGCCGGCTGCTCCGTCGGCGGATGCCAACGGTGAACGCGCGATGTCTGAGCCGAACGCCTTCGATGCGCCGGTCGACATCGCGCCAGGAGTATCGGCGTCCATCTCGTCGATCACCTCGGTCGACGGAGTGGCTGCGGGAATCGGCGAGTCGGGCGGCCCCGCCATTCGCTTCGAGGTCATCATCACCAATTCGACGGGCGAGTCGGTCGATCTTCAGAACACCAGAGTCACGGTGGACTCCGGAGCTGATCGCGTTCCTGCCGGCGAGCTGAGCGGCGGCCCCGACATCGTCGCGTTTCCTGCCTCTCTCGAGGCCGGTTCCAGCGCCACGGCGGCCTATGTGTTCTCCGTTCCCGTCGAAGCGCGTTCCGATGTCAGGATCATCGTCGACTACCTGGCCTCCGTGCCGCTCGCCGTCTTCGCGGGCGCCGCACCTACTGCCTGAGACGCCCGACAAGGCCCCCCGATTGAGGGATATTCATTTTTTGGAGATCCTGATACCGTGCTCGATCAGGGGCGTTTTTTGCTCGAAAAACTGAGCATTCATCATCTAAGTTTCACATTCACATTCGCGTAAACGCTGAGGAAACCATGGCAAAGCCACGCAGGCTCCGAGCTCGGGCCTTTTTTGTACTGACGACAGCTGTCGCTGTTGTCGCGGCGACGTTGACGGCATCGCCGGCTTTCGCTGATTCCAAACCGTTCGATCCCACGAGTCCGGCCTCTCCGACGACGGTGTCGGCTGATGCCCTGCCGACCGTGCAGATCGACGGCGTCGTGTGGCAGCAGGTCATCGTCGGAGACACCGTCTATGTCGCCGGCAAGTTCACGACGGCACGGCCTGCCGGCTCGGCGCCCGGTGTGAACACCGTGCCGCGCAACAACATCCTCGCGTACAGCCTCTCGACCGGTAATCTCATCACGTCGTTCGCGCCCAGCCTCAATGCCGAGGCGTTCTCGATCGCAGCGTCGCCCGACGGATCGCGCATCTACGTCGGCGGGTCGTTTACCCAGGTCAATGGGGCGACGGTCTGGCGCATCGCGGCACTCAACCCCACGACGGGTGCCCTCATCACCTCGTTCCTCCCCAAGCCGGCCGGGCCCGTTCGGGCGATCGCGGCGACGTCGACCTCTGTGTTCATGGGTGGTCTCTTCAGCTCCGTCGGCACGGAGCAGCGACCCGGAGTCGCCGAGGCGAGCGCGGCAAATGGAGCGCTGACGGCATTCGCCCCGCAGGTCACGGGTGGGCGCGTCAACGGCCTCGTGCTTTCGCCCGACGCCTCGCAACTCATCATCGGCGGGCAGTTCACCGCCATCAACGGCTCGTCCAACCCGGGTTACGGTCTCGGCTCGGTCAGCACCGCCGATGGCTCGCTTCTGCCCTTCGCCACGAACAACACCGTGCGCAACGGCAACACCCAGTCGGCCATCACGAGTCTCTCCCGCGATGGCGACTCGTTCTATGGCACCGGTTACGTCTTCGGCTCGGGCGGAAATCTCGAGGGAGCCTTCCGCGCCAACTTCAACGGCGGAACCATCGATTGGATCGAGGACTGCCACGGAGACAGTTACGCCGTGAAGCCGATCGGCGATGTCGTCTACGTCGCCAGCCACTCGCACTACTGCGGCAACATCGGGGGCTTCCCCCAGACAGACCCGTGGGGTTTCCACCGGGCGCTCGCCTTCTCGAAGACCGCCACGGGAACGGTCACGCAGGACATCTACGGATACCCGAGCTTCACCGGTAACCCGGCGCCCTCGCTTCTCAACTGGTTCCCTGATCTCGATACGGGAACGGCCACGGGCCAGAACCAGGGGCCGTGGGCCGTCGACGGCACGTCGAAGTACGTCGTCATGGGTGGAGAGTTTAAGAACGTCAACAACACGGCGCAGCAGGGACTCGTTCGCTTCGCGGTCTCGAGCATTGCTCCGAACGCACAGGGTCCCCGAGTCACTGGCGCTCGTTTCAATCCGACGCTCACATCGACCGTGAGCGGCACCGTTCGCATCCGCTGGGCCGCGAACTGGGACAGAGACAACTCGAGCATGAAGTACGAGGTGTTCCGCGATGGAAACACCACGACGCCCATCTACACGACGACGGCCGAGTCCTCTTTCTACAACCTTCCCGCGATGGGCTACGTCGACAAGGGGCTCGTTCCCGGAAAGTCGTATCGCTACCGCGTGTTCGCGACGGATCCGTTCGGCAACATCGCTCGCTCCGACTCCGTGAGCATCACGGCCACGGCCACGGGTCAGAGTGACAGTGCATACTCGACCGCCGTCATGGCAGATGCTCCGAGCGAGTACTACCGGCTCGGAGATGCGCCCGGCACGACGGTGGAGGACTGGGCGGGCTTCAACGACGCCACGGTGAACGGCCCCGTCGACTTCGGGTCTGCGGGAATGGACGCGAGCAACGGCAACACGGCCATCGGTCTCACCGGTTCCGGGTACCTGACCACGCCGAAGGCCGAGAAGAGCCCGAACAACTTCACCGTCGAATCCTGGGTGAAGACCACCTCGACCGACGGCGGAAAGATCATCGGCTTCGGAAACGCGGCCACGGGAACATCCGGCTCGTACGACCGCCAGGTGTACATGGGCAATGACGGCAAGATCTGGTTCGGTGTCTACACCGGCAACACGGCGACCGTCACCTCGTCGAAGCCGTACAACGACGGTGAGTGGCACCATGTCGCGGCGACGCTCAGCCCGGCGGGCATGAAGCTGGTCGTCGACGGCAAGGTCGTGGGCAGCCGCACCGACGTCACCCAGGGTCAGGACTTCACGGGCTACTGGCGAGTCGGTGGAGACAACCTCAGCGGATGGCCGGGCCAGCCGAGCAACTCGTACCTCACCGGAAACGTCGACGAGGTCGCCATCTACGGAGCGGCACTCTCGCAGGATCAGCTCGTCGCGCACTACGTCGCATCGGGCCGCGTGTCGCCGATACCGGCCGCACCCGCTGACGCCTACGGCGCATCCGTCTTCAACCTCGACCCCACGCTGTACTGGCGTCTCGGCGAGAACAGCGGCCCGGTAGCGGTCGACTCGAGCAAGAGCGACAACCCGGGCGACTACGCCGGGCTCGTCACTCCTGGTGTCGACGGCGCCCTCTCCGGCGTCGCCAACACGGCAGCCAAGTTCGAGCCGGTCGATAACGGCGGCTGGCAAGAGGCGGGCATCTCGAGTGCCACCCAGTTCAACAACCCGAACACCTACGCTCTCGAACTGTGGTTCAAGACGACCACCACCCGAGGCGGCAAGCTGATCGGCTTCGGCGCGAACAAGACCGGTGGATCGAGCGGTTACGACCGTCACGTCTACATGGAGAACGACGGACGTCTGACGTTCGGAACGTGGACCGGTCAGACGAACACCATCACGACCCCCTCCTCCTACAACGACGGCAAGTGGCACTACATGTCGGCCTCGCAGTCGTCGGCCGGCCTGAAGCTGTTCGTCGACGGAGCGCTGTCGGGCACCAATCCGCAGACGCAGGCGCAGGACTACAACGGGTACTGGCGCGTCGGCGGCGATACGACGTGGGGAAACACGGCTCCGTACTTCGCCGGAACCATCGACGAGGTCGCGGTCTACCCGCGAGCTCTGACGAGCGATGAGGTCAAGAACCACTACGACCTCGGCGCCGGAGTCGTTCCGAACGTCAAGCCGGTCGCATCCTTCTCGTCGGTCGTCACCGATCTCGATGTGGCATTCGACGCCTCGGGCTCGGTCGATCAAGACGGCACGGTGACCTCCTACGCCTGGGACTTCGGCGACGGAGGCACGGCGACCGGCGCGACACCGGTGCACCACTACGCAGACGCGGGCGATCACTCGGTGGTGCTGACTATCACCGACAACACCGGCGCGACCGACACCGTGCAGCACACCGTCACGACGATCCTGCCGAACGTGCCTCCTGTGGCCTCGTTCAACACGGTCGCGACCGGCCTCTCCCTGGCGGTCGATGCATCGTCGGCGTCCGACTCCGACGGTTCGATTACGGGCTATGCGTGGGACTTCGGTGACGGAACCACCGCGACGGGCGTGACATCCGGCCACGTGTTCGCCGCAGGCGGCACTTTCCCGGTCACGTTGTCTGTCACAGACAACCGCGGTGCGGTCGTGACGGCCACGCAGTCCGTGACGATCACGGCTCCGCCGGCGAATATCGCGCCGACGGCCGCGTTCACGAACACCGCGGTCGACCTCGCCGCGTCGTTCGACGCCACCACATCGTCGGATGCCGACGGCACGGTCGCGTCGTACGCCTGGGCATTCGGAGACGGATCCACAGGCACGGGCGCCACGACGAGTCACTCCTATGCTGCCGCCGGTACGTTCAGCGTCGTGCTGACAGTGACCGACAACGCCGGAGCTACCGGAACGGTGACGAAGTCGGTCACCGTGACGGCTCCGCCCGTGCAGCCGTCACCGACGCTGGCAACTGACGCGTTCGGTCGCACTGTCACGGGCGGCTTGGGCACAGCGGATGTCGGTGGAGCCTGGTCTGTCACGGGCGGCACGGCGAACGCCTCGGTATCCGGCGGCAAGGCGCAGCTCAAGGCGACGAAGGCGGGCGCGAATGTCGCCGCTTCGCTTGCGGGAGTCTCCTCGACCAGCACGAACACCCTCGCGACCTTCTCGCTCTCGGCTGTTCCGAACGGTGGAGGCGGGTTCATCTCGGTAGCCGGTCGCCAGGTCTCCCCTGGCACGGACTACCGCGCCCGAGTCAAGGTCGGTTCGAACGGTGCCATGACCCTCTACATCGGCAAGACGGTCGCGGGTGCCGAGACCACACTCAAGACGGTCAATCTCGTGGGGAGCTACGTCGCGAACACCGACTACGTGATCCGAACCGAGGTCCAAGGCTCCGGCACCACGACGATCCGCGCGAAGGCCTGGGCCAAGTCGCAGACGGAGCCGGCCAACTGGCAGGCGACCATCGACGACACGACCTCAGCGCTGCAGGCGCCGGGAACGGTCGGCCTGATGAGCTACCTCAGCGGTTCATCGACCAACTTCCCGCTCGTGACCTCGTTCGACGATCTGTCTGCGACGACCATCGGTGCTGTCGTCACGCCTCCGGCGCCGACGAATGCGGTACCGGTCGCGGCCTTCGTCAGTTCGTCGGTCGGGCTGACGGCGTCGGTCGACGGCTCCTCGTCGACGGACTCCGACGGATCGATCGTGTCGTACGCGTGGAACTTCGGAGACGGAGCGACGGCGACAGGAGCGACTGCTTCGCACGCCTACGCTGCCAGCGGCACCTACACGGTGCAGCTCACCGTGGCCGACAACGCGGGAGCCACGGCGACCCTGTCGAACTCCGTCACGGTCACGAGTCCGGCCGCGCCCGTCGACCCGAACCCCGGTGCTGCGCTCGCGACCGACGCCTTCGAGCGCGCCGCGTCGGCAGGCTTCGGTTCGGCAGACGCGGGTGGTGCGTGGACCGTGAACGGCGGCGCCGCGAACGCCTCTGTCGCCGGAGGCAAGGGCATCCTGTCATTCAGCAAGGGAGGCGCCGGACTCAACGCGTTCCTTCCGGCTGTCTCGTCGACGCGAAGCAACGCGGTGGTGAACTTCTCGACCGACAAGCTCGACAACGGCTCCGGCCAGTACGTTTCGCTGGCGGCTCGGCAGGTCTCCGCGGGCAACGACTACCGCGGAAAGGTCAAGGTCGCCCCGAATGGCGCCATGACCCTGTATCTGGGCAAGACCGTCGGAGGAACCGAGACCACTCTGAAGACGTTGGCCGTACCGGGAACGTACGTACCTGGCACGGAGTACTCCATCCGCGTGCAGGCGGTCGGCTCGACCTCGACGACCCTCAGCGCCAAGCTCTGGCCGACCGGGCAGCAGGAGCCTACCGACTGGCAGGTCACGGTCGACGACACGACGGCGGGACTCCAGGCTGCCGGGGGAGTGGCACTGATCACCTACCTCAGCGGATCGACGACGAACTTCCCGATTCGCGTGTCGTTCGACAATCTCTCCGTCGCACCGGTTCTGTAGGCATTCGATGACAGAGCTGATCAACACCCGGGCGCCCGAGCGGGGGCGCTCGGGGGCGCCGGGTGCCGTACGTCGGATCGCGCGTCGTCTGCGCAAGCGGGCGCGTTCGGCGCAGGCGCGCATCCTGGCGGGTGCGCTCGGCTTTCGCGAACAGCGGAGTGTCGATTCGGTACTGGGTACGGAACCAGTGGTCGTCTCTCTCACGAGCTACGGCTCTCGTATCGAGACGGTTCATCTGGCCATCGAGTCCATCGCCCGCGGCAAGGTCCGCCCTTCCCGCATGATCCTCTGGATCGACTCGGTCGACGATCTGAACGCCCTCCCGCCCGCGCTGAAACGGCAAAAGGCTCGCGGACTCGAGGTGCTGCTGGCACAGAACTACGGCCCCCACACCAAGTACTACCCCTACGTGGAATCGCAGGACGAGTTCACCGTGCCCGTCGTGACCGCAGACGACGACATCCTCTACCCAGAGGACTGGCTGGCGGGGATCATGGCTGCGAGCCGCGCACATCCCGACTCGATCGTCGGTTATTGGATCAGACGTATGGGCCTCGGCCCCGACGGCCTACCGGTGACCTACACGTCGTGGCCCTACGCATCCGACACCCACCCGCACGCCGCCAACGTTCCCCTGGGAGTGTCGGGCGTGCTGTACCCGACGACGATGCTCGAGCGCCTGCGCGAGAACGGCGATGCCTTCCTGGCCGCCGCTCCGTACACCGACGACCTGTGGCTGCACGCCATCGCGGTGCGTTCGAACGTGCCGGTGCGTCAGATCTCGGCGACGCCGGTGCACTTCCTCACCCTCCCTGGCACCCAGGAGTTCACCCTCGCGTCAGAGAACCTCGCGGGTTCGGGCAACGATCGTGTCGTCGCCGGACTCTACTCGCGGGCCGACCTCGAGAAGATTCGCGGCGTCGGCGCGTAACTCGGATGCGCGGAGCATGCTCGCCGCGGTGACCATCGCGAGCAGGGACCAGACGAGGATGCCCGCCACGGAGCGCGTGGCGAGGGCGCTGTAGGTCATCGGAATGATGAACGCGAGCACGCCCGCAACCTGAATGCCTCGAATCGCTGTCGACCGTCTGTAGCGGATCAGCAGGTACACCATCGCTCCGAAGTAGAGCACGGAGAACACGATGCCGATGTCGATGGCGTACATGAGGATCGAGCTCTCGAGGCTCGTGCCCAGCCCCGCTGCCGACGCGACGCGATAGCTCGACGAGATGCCCTGCCCCACGAGAAAGAACTGGGGCCAGTCGCTGAGAAAGAAGCTGATCGCGAGCTCGCGGGCGTGAGTCGATCCCGTGTCATTCTCGAGGCGGCCGAGAACCCCCGCCGCGATCGGAGTGAACGCCAGTCCGACGACGGCGCCCGCCGTCACGAGCACGCCGACCGCTCTGCGGGCGGGAGTCGTGGCAGTGGCGATCACGACGTAGACGGCGGCCAGAACGACGAGCGCGATTCCCAGGCGCGACTGGCTGACGAGCGCGCCCATCACCATCAGGGCGAGAAGCGGAACGCGGATCCACCATCGGGTCACTGCGGTGAGGAGGGGCGTGATGACGCACACCACGAGCGACAGCGCGAGCGGCTGGTCGAAGGTGCCCATCCATCGGTCGTAGCGGGCGTCGAACCAGTACGTCTCGGCGAATTGCGCGGCGTAGAACACTGTGTCCTTGACGCTCCACTGGATGATCGCGACGACGACGGAGACAGATGTGAGAACGATGAGCAACGTACGGAAGCGCTGCAGGCTGCGCACGGTGGCTCCGAGGAGTACCAGCACAAAGACCAGCACGGGAATGACGATCTGATCGACGAGGATGACGGTTCCGCCGCCGTACGTTCCGTAGCGGGTGTTCACCCAAGCGACCGCGATCACCACGACGAAGACGAGAACGAGCAGGATGTGCTCTGCGACAACCACGACGAGGCGACGGCCATTGGCGAAGATCTGCACGGCAAAGGCGGTGAGGATGACCCAGGTCGCGGGGTGGAACGACAGAGCGCCTTCGGCTTGGCCGGTGATGAGGTGACCAGCGATCGACGGGACGAGAAACCACAGACCGGTGGCGACTCCGACACTCACCATCGGCCGGTTGCGCACGAGCACCGCCAGAACCAGGCAGAAGGCGACCCATGCCAGCAGCTGGATCACGGTTTGCCGACCGGCACCTTCTTGCGCCGGTCGCGTGCGGTGCCGGCGTCGTCACCCGAGGTGGAAGTCGGGTCGACTCTCGGCTCGCCATCGTCGGCCCCGGGCGCCCCAGACGGAGGAAGCAGGAGTTCGATGCCGGCGGAGGGGCTCTGTCGTCGTGGCGTGCCGAAGCCTGCAACGAGGCCCCTCGTGGCGGGCGACGCGTTCAAGACCGTTCCGAGCACGCGCGACGACGTCGGGGCCAGTGCGGCCGCTGCATCGCGCAGCTGCTGCTTGGTCGTGCGGTCTCGCCCGACGACGAGCACGACGCCGTCGGCCCGCTTCGCGATGACGGTCGAGTCGATGTGGGGAAGAAGGGGAGGGCTGTCGATCACGACCACATCGAAGTGCGCCGACAGCTCGTCGATCAGGTCGACGAAGTGGCGAGACGTCAGCAGCTCGCTGGGATTGCTGTGCGGCGTGCCCGCGGTGATGACCGACAGCAGCCCGATCGACGTCTCCTGGATCACCGCGCTGGCAGACAACCGCCCGTCGAGGATATCGCTCAGCCCCGTTTCACCGGCGACGTTATAGGCCTCGCGGAGTGTCGGCGACCTGAGGTCGCCCTCGACCAGCACCACACGGCGATCGAGTCCCGCGAGGGTGGTCGCGAGGCTCGACGCGATCAGAGTGCGGCCGTCGCCCGGGTTGACGCTGGTGACCTGGATGACACGAGTTTCAGCCGAGGGCAGCGTGTCGAGTCCGAGGTTCGTGACGATGCGCTCTGTCGCGATGGTGAGGGCAGTCCGGGCTTCGTCTCGGTGGCCCATTCGCAGGCGGGGAACGAATCCGACCGAGGGTAGGCCGAGAACCTCTGTGAGTTCGGCATCGGTGCCGACGGTCTTCTTGGCCGTCTTGCGCAGGATGGCCACGGCCAGGCCGAGTGCGAGGCCGACGATTCCGCCGAGCGCGAGGTTGAGGGTGGTTCGCGGCGAGATAGGGGTAGCGGTCAGTGTGGGCCCCGAAACGACATTCAGCTTCACGTTCGCGGCCTCGGCGTTGCCGCGGTTGTCGAGCTCGGCGACCAGTGCGCCGAAGTCTTCGGCCACTGCCCGGGCGATCGCGAACGATCGGTCTTTGTCGGTGTCGTGCACCTCGACGCCGAGGAGAACGGTCTCGGGGTCGGAATAGGCCGAGATCATCGAGGTCAACTGCGGAATGCTGAGATCGATATCGCTGGACTGTTTGACCTTGTTGATCATCGCCTCGCTGGTCATCAGCTGCACATACGAGTTGATGCGACGCTGGGCGAACTCATCGGCCTGCAGCGGGGTCTCGCCGACCTCGCTCTGCGTCGACACGAAGAACTTGACGCTGCTCGAGTAGATCGGCTTGCTGATCGAGTTGTAGGCGGTCGCCAGTCCGAGCCCGACGATCAGGGTGATCACGATGATCCACCAGCCCGTGACGATGGCACGTAGATAGACCTGCAGTGCCATGTTGACTCTCCCCGGTGGTTCACTCAGTCGTCACAGCATACGTCGAGGCTGCGCGGGATTGAGGAATCGTTAGATATTCGCGAACTTCTTATACTACTATTGAGCAATCCTCGTCTTTGCTGCATGTTCACCGTGATTTCACCTTCGTCGAGGCTCGTACGACATCCCGCCCGTGACCGCACTCGCCTGGAGGCCTGACCGATGCCGCAACAGCGAATCCTCGTCGCCCATCCCAGCGCCGAGCTCTACGGCTCCGATCGGGTTCTGCTCGAGAGCGTCGCCGGGTTCGTCGGCAGCGGAGCCGACGTCGAGGTCCTGCTCGCGACATCCGGCCCGCTCGAGCAGCAACTGACGGCTCGCGGCGCACGTGTGCGGATCGTTCCGATGCCCGTCGTTCGCAAGTCGGTGCTGAAGCCGCGCGGCTTCGTGGGGTTCGTCTCTCGTTCGGTGGTCGGTCTCGTGTCGGGGTTGGCTCTGGTGAGGCGGTCTCGCCCCAGCGCGATCTACGTGAGCACGCTCACCATTCCGCTCTGGAACCTGATCGCGCGTCTCTCGGGCACACCCCTCGTCGTGCACGTGCACGAGGCTGAACGCAGCGCGAGTCGCGCGCTCCGATACGCCCTCGCGGCGCCGCTCCGGCTGGCGTCGCTCGTGGTCTTCAACAGCATCTACGCGCGAGACACGGTGCAACTCACCAGCCCGACCGCGGCGTCGACGTCGCGTGTCATCTACAACGGCGTTGTGGGGCCCGAGACCGTCGTCGAGGCGCGCGCCTCTCTGAACCGAGAGCTGCGGCTCGTCTACGTCGGTCGGCTGTCCGCCCGCAAGGGTCCGGATGTCCTGGTCGAGGCGATCGCGCGAGCGCGGCACGCAGACATGGTGACGCTCGTCATCGTCGGAGCCGTCTTTCCGGGGTACGAGTGGTTCGAGCAGCAATTGCGTACTCGAATCGCGGAGCTCGGTCTGCAGTCGCGTGTTCGATTCGAGGGTTTCCAGCCGAGCGGCTACCCGTTCCTCGCAGAGTCCGACGTCGCCGTCGTTCCGTCGACGGTCGATGAGCCCTTCGGAAACACGGCCGTCGAGGCCATGCTGGCTGCTCGGCCGGCGATCGTGAGCGACACGTCGGGCCTGAGGGAGGCCGGGGCCGGCTACTCCTCTGTCGTCTTCGTCGAACCCGGCGATGCCGACTCTCTGGCGCACGCCATCGACCGCATGGTCGACGAATGGCAGGTCATGCGCGACGGCGCTGCCGCCGACGCGAGAGCGGCCGCTGCGAGGCACTCTATCGAGACCTACCAGGGCGAGATCTGGCAAGCGGTCGCTCAGATCATTCCGGGAGGCGAAGCCGCGCCGATCCTTGCCGCGGCCAGCCCCGCTGCGGGTGCGAAGGGCTGACGCGTGGTTTCGGGGGATTCGAGGGGAAAGGCGTCGCCGACCGTGGCGCACGGGGTCCGGTGGTCGGCGATCGCGGTCATCGTGCGCCAACTGGTGCAGGTGGTCAGCGCTGTACTGATCGCGCGCGTCATCGGACCGTCGAGCTACGGCGTGATCAGCGCGGCCATGATCTACGTGACGCTGACGTCGCTCATCCTCGATCAGGGGCTCTCCGCGGCGCTCATCCAACGCCCCCAGCTCAGCAAGCGTGCGCCGGGCGCCGTCGCAACCGTCAACATCCTGCTCGCCGTGGTCATTGCTATCGCTACGTGGCTGACCGCGCCCCTTCTGGCGGCGTTCTTCAGTACGCCCGAGCTGACCGCGGTGTTCCGCATCTTGGCGGTGCTGGTTCCCCTCAAGGCGATCGCCATCGTTCCGCGAGCGATGCTCTCGCGCGGGCAGGCGTTCAAGGGCATCGCGGTGAGCGACGTGGTGGCGGGAGTAGCGGGCGCCGCGACAGGCGTCACGGCCGCCCTCGTGGGTGCCGACTTCTATTCGCTGGTGTACCAGGTCGGCGTGACCGATGCGATCGTCGCCGTTCTCCTCTGGATCTTCGCTCGCGGACCAGTTCCTAACTTCGCCTTCCGCCACGTGGCCGATCTCATGTCGTTCAGCGTCAAGGTGTTCTTCACGAACTGCATCGCCTACTTCTCGCGCAATGTCGACGGCATCCTCGTCGGGCGCGTGCTGGGAGTCACGTCGCTCGCCCTCTACGGAATGGCCTACCGGGTGCTGTCGCTTCCGGTGCAGTTCGTGGGCCAGACCGTGAACAGGGTGCTCTTTCCCGTGTTCTCGAGAAATGCCCACGATCGTGCACGAGTCTCGGCGCAGTTGACGAGCGCCACAGAGACCCTCGCGCTCGCGGTCGTTCCGGTGATGGTGTTCATCTCGTGCGCGGCGCCCGAACTGGTGCGCGTGGTGCTCGGCCCCGAATGGTTGCCCGCGGCCGCATTGATCTCCGCCTTCGCCCTCGGTGGCGCCCGCGAGACGATCTTCTACATCACGCCCGCGCTCATGAAGGCGTTCGGGCGCACCACCCTCCTTCTCAACTACGAGTTCCTGGCCACGGGATTGCAGGTGGCCGGCATCGTCATCGGTCTGCAGTTCGGGGTGCTGGGTGTCGCGATCGGCTACACGGCCGCGGGCTTCCTCCTCGTTCCCGTGCTCTTCGCCATCCAATCCACGATCACCGGAGTGAAGATCCGCCATCAGGTGGGCGCGATTCTCCCGGCTGTCCACGCGAGCCTCTGGGGCGCGGCGGGCTATCTCGCCGTCGGCCTGCTCGACCTGCCGCTTTTCGGCCACGTCGCTCTCGGTGCGACCGCCTATCTCGCGCTCGCCGTCGGCGTGCTCCTCCTCATCCACCGTTCGTACACGATCAGATTCCTTGGTCGGGCGGGCGAGATCCTCGGATCACGACGGGCGCAGCCAGGCTCGCGACCCACATCAACCGGCACTCCGAATAAAGAGGCAGTCCTATGAATGCACCAGGCCCCGAACTCTCCCTGACGATCGCCGTGCTCACGTACCGCCGGGTCAGCCAGCTCGTACCTCTTATAGCGCTGCTCAGAGAGCAGGCAGCGTCGGTGAACATGCCCGTCTCGATCGTGGTCGTCGACAACGACCCGGATGCGTCGGCGCGGCATCCCGCATCGCGCGCGCTGGGCGGCTCGGGTCGATACGTGCACGAGCCGATCCCGGGTATCGCCGCGGCACGCAACAGGGCTCTCCGCGAGGCTGACGATGCGACGCTGCTCGTCTTCATAGACGACGACGAGGTGCCGGTCGACGGCTGGTTGCTCGAGCTCGTAGACGAATACCTGCGCTCCTGGCCTGTGGCCGTCGTCGGCCCGGTCGTCTCGACGTACGAGAAAGAACCCGAGCGCTGGATCGAGGAGGGCGGGTTCTTCACTCGCCGGAGACTGTCGTCGGGAACCAGGGTCGACGTGGCTGCTACGAACAACCTCTTGCTCGACCTCAACTGGCTGCGCAGCAGAGGCATCGAATTCGACGACGAGTTCGGCCTGTCCGGCGGAAGCGACACCCTCTTCTCTCGTCAGATCACGACGGCCGGGGGAGAGATCGTGTGGTGCGACGAAGCGGTGGTGCACGACGTCGTCCCCGCCTCCCGCGCAACTCGAGAGTGGGTCCTCCAGCGCGCATACCGCAGCGGCAACTCATGGAGCAGGTCGTCGCTGGCACTCGAGCCAACGGTGATGGGACGCCTTCGAACACGGCTCGTCCTGAGCGTGCGCGGAGGCATCCGGTTCATCGGCGGCGGGCTGCAGGGTGTGCTCGGTCGCATAACCGGGCGGGTCAGCGTCGAAGCGCATGGAGTGCGAACTCGCCATCGCGGCGCTGGAATGCTCGCGGGGGCGTTCGGGCACGTGTATTCCGAGTACTCTCGCCCGACCTCCGTTCAGCCGATCACAGAGAAGGTCTGACACGTGCGCGCCACAACTCCACTCATCGCCCTTCTGTCGATCGCGCTGATCCTGGGCGGAGCGGGGGCAACGGCGACCGCGGCCACAGACCCCGATCCATGGACGACTGACAAGGTAGTCGCCTCCGACGACTTCGTGCGCACGGTGCAGCAGGGCTGGGGTTCGGCCACCAGCGGCGGCGCGTATCAGCTGACAGGCGCGCCGTCGTTCTCGGTCGCGTCGAAGAAGGGCACGGTCGCTATCCCCGCGGCTGCGACGTCGAGGGCCGCTAATCTCTCCTCAGTCAGCCTCGCCGATGGGCAGGTCTCGACCCAGTTCACGGTTCCGACCATTCCGCAGGCGGGCGGTGGCCTTCGGGTCGCTATCTACGAACGGCAGGCGGGCTCGAAAGCCTACCGGGCAACGGCCACGATCGCGCCGAATGGCGATGTCGCTCTCGCGATCGGCCGCATCGACGACACCTCCGGCAACGTCGTCGCCCTGGGCGGCGTCGCGGTTCCCGTGTCGGCCGCTGCGTCGGCCCGCCTCACGCTACAGCTGCGGGTCACCGGATCGTCGCCGGTCGAGTTGAGTGCTCGGGTCTATCCGACCGGCGGCACCGTTCCGGCCTGGTCGGTCGTCGCGAAGGACGCGAGCGACAAACGCATATCTCAAGCCGGTGCGCCGGGAATCTGGACCTACACGGCCAGTGGGTCATCGGCGGCGACGGTGGTCTACGACAAGATCACCGTCGAGACGCTCAAGAAGGCCGCGACGCCTGCTCCGGCACCCGATCCTGATCCCGCTCCGGCGCCTGATCCTGACCCTGTCCCGGCGCCCGAACCGGCTCCGAACCCCGCTCCGGCGCCCGCTCCCGCACCCGGCGTTCTGACTGCTGGATCGGCCGCGGTCGGCTCGACGAGCTACGCGGTCCCCGCGAATGCCGTATTCGTGGCCGCCTCCGGCGGATCCGACAACAACGCGGGCACAAAGGGAGCTCCGTTCAAGACGCTGACGAAAGCGTTGGCCGCCGCCCCCGCTGGCTCCACCATCGTTCTCCGCGCCGGCAGCTACCACGAGACCGTCGTCGTGCAGCAGGCCAAGAGGGTCACGATCCAGAGCTACCCGAAAGAGGCGGTCTGGCTCGACGGCAGCGAGCCCGTCTCGGGCTTCCAGAAGAGTGGAAATACCTGGGTTCGTTCGGGCTGGACGAAGGTGTTCGATCACAGCCCCACGTATTCGCGGGGCAAGCCCGACTACACGCAGAAGGGTTGGATCTTCCTCAACCCCGACTATCCGATGGCCGCACATCCCGACCAGGTCTTCATCGCTGGAGTCGCACAGACGCAGGTGGCATCGGCCGCCAAGGTCGTGCCGGGCACGTTCTTCTTCGACGAGGCCGCCCGCAAGCTCATCATCGGATCGGATCCGACGGCGAAAGAGGTCCGGGCGAGCACGCTTCAGCGAGCTGTCACGATTCGAGCGCCGAAGACGGTCATCCAGGGAATCGGTATTCGCCGGTACGCTCCCTCGATGCCTGACATGGGCGCACTGCGTGTCGACGATGTGGCGACAGGCGTCACCCTCACCGACGTCACGCTCACGGAGATCTCGACGATGGGCATGAGCGCCGTCGCATCCGGACTCACACTCACGAGGGTGACGTCATCGGCCAACGGATTCATCGGAATTCAGGTCACATACGCCGATGGGATGCGAGCGTCTTCGGTGCTCGTCTCCGACAACAACAGCGAGAACTTCAACTACACGCCGGCTGCTGGCGGGTTCAAGGTGGTGCGCTCGCGCGATGTCTGGGTCGATTCGAGCATCATCCGCTCGAACAAGGGAACCGGGCTCTGGTTCGACGAGTCGGTCTACGACGCGACCGTGACGAACAGCACGATCACGGGCAACTATCACCACGGCCTCATGTTCGAGTTGTCAGAGAAAGTCGTGGCTGCGAACAACTACATCGCGAACAATGCGCAGGCCGGCATCAAGCTCTACAGCACCGGAGTGGGGGAGATCTGGAACAACACTCTGATCGATAACAAGCGCAACATCGATCTGACCCAGGACACGCGTGTGGCCAGCAACACCTCTGCGGCGGGGCACGATCCGAGACGGCCGCTGCCCGATCCCACGGTCTCGTGGCGGTTGCGCGACGTGAACATCGGCAACAACGTGCTCGGGCGCGCCATAACGGGCACCGATTGTCTGCTCTGCGTGCAAGACAACCTGAGAGAGAAGACGGGCGCTCAGCTGAAGATCGCGGTCACCGGAAACCTGTTCCAGCGCAGCGCTGTCACGTCGCCGAAGGTGATGTTCCACTGGCCCAACGGCGCCGCCGGAACGGTGAACTACAACTCGCTGTCGGAGTTCGCCCGGGCGAGCGGTCAGAAGGGCGGCTTCGAGTTCAACGGGGCCATGGATGCCGCGGGCACTGTCGCGGCGCCGACGCTCGCGGCGGCCACCGCTCTTACCGTGGCTGTGCCTTCGGCCGTCGCGGCGAAGGCCCGGATTCCCGCTGCGGCGGGTGTGCTCGGATCGAATCACCGGTAGCAGCGTGCGGCGCCCCGAACAGGGGATACAGGATCGCATCGGGAGCGGGTAGCGTTTAAATGAGCTTTGCTCACTCGTCACGAACGGAGTAGGTATGACTGCATTGGACGCGCGCCGCAGAACGCGGCATGCGGCGACGGGCATACCCGAAAAGGTCTTTCGAACCGACGTGCAGGCTCTCCGTGCGGTGGCCGTCTCGGCCGTCGTGATCTACCACCTCTGGCCGCAACGCCTTCCGGGCGGATTCGTCGGCGTCGACGTCTTCTTCGTCATCTCAGGGTTTCTGATCACTCAGCACCTGATGGGCGAGGTCGAGCGCACCGGCAGAATTGCCGTGTCTGCGTTCTGGGCCCGACGCATCCGGCGATTGCTGCCCGCAGCGTTCACCGTTCTCGCCGCGTCGCTGCTTCTTCTCTTTCTGGTGATGCCGCGAGTCACCTGGCAGGAGAACCTCCAGCAGTTGGGCGCCTCGGCCGCCTACGTCGAGAACTGGCTGCTCGGATTTCAGGCTGTCGACTATCTCGCCTCTGAGAACAGCGCGGGCCTGGCCCAGCACTACTGGTCGCTCTCGGCAGAAGAGCAGTTCTATGTCGTGTGGCCCCTCGTTCTGATCGCGGCTATCGTTATCGCCCGAAAGGCGAAGAGCGTGACGCCCAAGGCTGCGGTGAGAGGTGCACTGATCGCCGTATTCGCTGTGTCGTTGATCATTTCTGTCGTCATGACATCGCGTTCACCGGAGATGGCTTTCTTCGCCACGCCGACCCGCGCCTGGGAGTTCGCGGCCGGCGGGCTGCTCACAGTTCTCCCCGGCATTCGATCCGAGCGTATCCGCGCGCTTTCGAGCTGGGCAGGGCTCACCCTGATCGCTTTCTCGGTGTTCTTCATCACCGGGGCCCAGCCCTTCCCCGGCGTGATCGCGCTCGTGCCCGTGCTCGGAGCGGTGCTCATCATCGCCGGAGGAGTCTCGAGGCTCGGATGGTCGCCGTCGAAAGCCGCCGCACTTCGTCCGGTGCAGTGGATCGGCGACTATTCCTACTCGATCTACCTCTGGCACTGGCCGCTCATCATCGCGGCTCCATGGGTCTTGCACGGTGCGATCTCGTGGCCGTCGAAGCTGGTCATCCTCGCGTTGACCCTGGCGCTCGCGGTGCTCACGAAGAAGTTCGTGGAGGATCCGCTCCGGAGTCGCCCTGCCGTGCAGCGGCGTCGCCGCACCGCGTACATCTTCGCGGCAACGGGCACCGTCGCACTGGTACTCGTCTCCGGTCTCGGTTTTGTCGGAGTGCAGCAGAGCAACGACCGAGCAGCAGCCAGTGCCCTGTCCAGCCTGCAGAACGACGTCTGCTTCGGTGCGGGCGCGATGGTCGCCTCGAACAGTTGTTCCGAGCCCTTCGCCCGCGTGACCGGTCTCGATACGGCGTTCGCGGCATCCGATCTGGGCGCCGACGATTCGTGTCAGCAGACGGCGCAGTCGTCTGAGGTCATTCTCTGTCGCTTCGGCCAGACAGAAGATCCGACGGCGACGATCGTCGTGGTCGGAAACTCGCACGCACTCAGGCTCGTGCCGGCGCTCGAGAGCTATGGGGCGTCGCGCGGGTGGCAGATCGTGCTGGCGGCGAAGACCGACTGCACGGGCGCGAGTCCGAACGCTGTCGGATCCCAGGCGACCGATGACGCATGCGTCGACTGGTCCGCGCAGTTGCGCACGCAGATCCTTGCTATGCCGCAGGTCAGCGGAGTCATCTTCGCCAGCCACGCGAGCGCGCAGGACTATCTGGCCGGCGTAGGCGCGAGCTCGGCCGATGTCGCCGCAGCGAAGGCCAGCGTGGTGCAGAACTGGACGGCGTACCGCGATGCGGGCATTCCCGTGATCGTCACCGAAGATGTTCCTGGCATGCGTCCCGCATCCGGGCCGGAGTGCATCGCCATGTCCGGCGCGGCGGTGGATCCCTGCGCTCTTCCCCGCTCGTCAGTCGACGTGCCGAACCTGTTGACCGAGCTCGCCCAGGAGAACCCGTCGCTGGTCGATTACGTCACGCTCGATCAGTATCTGTGCGACAGTACGACGTGCCACAGTCTCATCGGCGGCGTCATCGTCTACAGCGATTCGCACCACCTCACCGGCACGTTCTCACGATCGATGGGCCCGTACCTCGGCGCCGACATCGACGCCGCCCTCGCCCGATGAGGATTCCCGGTCTGCAGGGTCGTGGTGCTCGGCGCACCCGTACCGGAGTGATCAGCGGCGTCGCTTAGCCGAAGCTCGTCGAGCGTTGCGTGCGGCGGTCTCTCGCGCTGTTTCGGCGAAGCGACTCTCGAACCGCCACGTCTACCCAGTCGCGCATGCTGAATCGAATGTGCGATCGGGCGAAGACGCTCGACGTGAACTGCGGATCGTACGTGTCAATGTGCATCAGCGACCGTTCGGAGATGCCCGATCGAGTGAACGGATCCTCTCCCGCGATGCCCTGTCTGCCGTCGGCGTCGGCCAGCTTGTCGATGCGCACCCCGATGACCGGTGTGTTGAGGTCGTGCACGGCTCGGCTGACGGCGTAGATCACGCCGTGGTCGGAGGCCGTGTTCTCACCGATGAGCACGACGAGGCAGTCTGCCGCGGTGATACCCGCGTCGATGCGCTCCTTCGTCGACGAGTCGAGCGGGTGTTCGCCGGCGCGCTGCACCGCGGTCTCCGAGATGCTGCGCACCTCGTGCGACGTCGCAGTGATTTGCAGCGCTCGTGAAGCATCGTGGTCGTTGTCGAAGACAAAGAAAACGTCGAACATGTGGCCCCGTCTAAAGAATGGAAAGCACTATTGCTCCCATATGTAGGGACCCACAATTATCGCCACGATTACGCGAGAATTCCTCTCCTTTTTGGAACTCGGTGTCCCAAAGGAGAGAAAGTCCTCGTGGGCTCAGCCCAGGCGGCCCATATCTTTGAACCACTTGACGCTGGCGAGAGCCAGATGGGCCGCGTTGGCGACGAAGAATGCCGCGTAGGCCACGAAGAAGAGGACAGGAAATCCTAGAAGCACGAAAAGCATGCAGAGAAACCCGTAGTCCGTTGGAACGAGCACGAGCGAACGCAGCCGGCTTCGACCATCGGCCTTCGCCTCGGCTCCCGTGACTGCGGCTGAGGCAGATGTCGCACCATACGCGGCCTTCAGCTGGTCGTTGAGGATCATCGCGAAGAACGAGACCGCAGCGACAATGCAATAGCCGATGGGAATGAGAAGCAGAGCGTCGTTCGGCACATCGAAGAACCGATAGGCGCTGATGAGCACGGCGAGGTGCAGCGTCGAGATCTTGAGTGCGTCGACCACGTGGTCGAGCCACTCGCCACTGGCGGAGCCGCCGCCGCGCAGGCGCGCGACCTGGCCGTCGGCCGAATCGAAGGCGTACCCCGCGGCCAAGAGGAACCAGACCACGAGCCCCAGCCACCATGTGGGCTCGACGGTCGCGATGAGGGCGATGCCCGAGAACGTGAGTGCCGCGCTGATTCCCGTGACCGCGTTCGGGGTGAGCCCGGCGCGGAAAGCCCATGCCGCGAGGTAGCGCCCGGCCTTGCGGTTCACGTAGAT
>Ga0308163_10000975_pt1 | contig 36665 bp, 30 predicted proteins | sample PhyTR1_FD_201037 | JGI IMG/M metagenome (GOLD analysis project Ga0308163, IMG submission 201037) | Phyllosphere microbial communities from UC Gill Tract Community Farm, Albany, California, United States - DLSLT.R1 | ecosystem: Host-associated > Plants > Phyllosphere > Unclassified | place: USA... | reverse complement strand
GGCCACCGTGTGCTGGCCATCGACACCGATCCGCAAGGCTCGCTCACCACCTTGCATGGACTGCTGCCCGAAGCCGAGGTAACGGAAGACATGACCATCGGTCCGTTGTGCGATGGTTCGCAAAGCGATATCCGTTATGCAATCCGCTCCACCTACTGGGATGGCATTGATCTGGTGGCTGCCGCGCCATTCCTGTTTTCCGCCGAGTTCGCGCTACCGGCACGACAGATGCAGGAGCCTGGCGCGAAGTTCTGGGAGGTTCTCAACGACGGTCTCGAGACGGTGCGCGACCTCTACGACGTCATCCTCATCGACACGCCGCCTTCCCTGTCGTACGTGACTATCAATGCCTTGTGGGCTGCCAACGGGATCGTGGTGCCTGTGCCTCCTTCGGGACTGGATTTTGCCTCGTCGGCCCAGTTCTGGTCGCTGCTTGCCGACCTCGGCAACAACCTAGATGGCCAGAGCAAGGACCGCCAGGGCAAGGCGTTTGACTTCCTTCATGTGCTTCTCAGTCGTGTCGACGCCTCGGATCCCGCGATGCCCGCCGTTCGTCAGTGGATCCAAGCGACCTATGGCGAATACACGCTGCCTGTGGAGATTCCCAAGACCAGTGTGACGAGCAACAAGGCCGCCGAGTTCGCGACGGTCTACGACGTGCAGAAATACGATGGCGCGGCCAAGACCTACAAGCGGGCTGTGGATGCCTACGACTCGTTCGTGGAACTCGTAGAGCAGTCGGTAGTGGGCGCCTGGGCCAAGCAGGGCAGGGGGGGGCCGCAATGATGGCACCTCCTGCCAGCGCCTACGCAGTGCGTGGAAACCTGGTTTCCAACCTGGCGTTGCCTATAGACCATGAGGACCTAGTGATCGGTAGGTCCTCGCTCACCAGAGAACAAGCGTGTGAGCCCATCGTCCTTGACGGCTGCTCGATCCCAATAGTCTCTGCGCTGCCGCATAGCCAGATCTTCTCGACCTCCCTCGTCTCAAGGAATTCCCAGCATGGCTAGCACGCGCAAAAGATTGGAAGCGTTGACCGCCGGCTTGATGTTGCCGCAGCAAGAACCTGACCCGCTGGCAGCCGCTCTGCCAGCCGCCGCCTCGCCAGCTTTTCCGTCAGCGTCGACTGCGGTGGAAACCAGGTTTCCACCAGCCGTGGGCGGTGCGATGGCGCCGAGGACGGCACCGGGCCAAATGATGGCTTTCCGCGGTCAGATCCAGCAGGTGGAAAGCGAGATGGCAGCATTGCGTGAGAAGCTCGCGCAGTACGAAGGTTCGCTGCCCACACGCAAGATCGATTCCCAGGTCATTCATCCGAGCCGCTGGGCCAACCGTCACGATGCGTCCTTCGCAACGAGCGAATTCGCTAGGCTGAAAGCCGACATCGAACATGCGGGAGGCAATGTACAGCCGATCCTGGTTCGACCGTTGAAAGAACGACCGGGACATTTCGAGATCGTCTTTGGGCACCGTCGCCACCGCGCCTGCAGGGAGCTCGGTGTCAATGTGCTGGCGTCGGTCTGGACCGACGAGCTCGGCGATGCGGCGCTGTTCGCCGCGATGGATCGGGAGAACAGGGAGCGCGCCGACCTATCAAGCTACGAACAGGGCCTCATGTACCAACGCGCCCTGGAGGAGCACCTGTTCCCGACGCAGCGGCAGCTGGCAGAAGCCCTTGGAGTCAGCCATACGTGGGTGCGCAAGGCGTTGCTGGTCGCGCAGCTTCCTGCGGCAATCGTCGAATGCTTCCGTAGCCCGTTGGACATCAGTTTTCGCCATGCCGAAGCCATCAATGCGGCTATGGAGAAGGACCGGCGCGGTGTGCTCAAGCGGGTGGAGCGGGTACGGGGCCAGGGGCTCGCTCCTTCCCAGCTGGTTGCCCACCTTGCCGACCAAAAGATGACTCTTGGTCGTACAGAAAAGATGGACCTGCACGTGGGTGACAAAAAAGTCGGTATGCTGGCCCGTGTCAAGGATGGCACCATCTCGATCACCATCTCGGCGGCCGCCGCCGACGGGGCGCCCGACGATGCGGTCGAGAAAGCCCTGATCGAAGCCTTGCGACGTCTTCGTGCCTAGTAGTCGCGACAACGCGACCCGCTGGCAGTTCTCAAATGTGAGATTCATTGGGATTTGACACAAGCTTGCAAAACGTGAACTACCTGAGTGGCACTGGTGCGTACGGTCGAGCCAACCTGTACGAGATAAGGGAAGCTAGCTGCACTGCATTCCTTCTGTGCGAGATCGCCAGCAGGCGGATAAGGACACGATTACAGGTCAGGCTTCAGATACAATAGGGTCACAATCCCTTCGTGGTGTCATTCAGTTGGCCTCGCTTAGGGCGGGAAAACCACCTTCGGGTGGTTTTTTCATTTCCAGGAAGCGCTTTTGACAAGAACGATCGTCTACATCGACGGGTACAACCTGTACTACTCGCGGCTGCAGGGAACTCCGTTCAAGTGGCTCGATGTCGTGGCCTTGTTTCGAGACCAGGTTCTCTGGCAGCAAGATCCGTCTGCCGTGGTGGTCGCAATCAAGTACTTCACCGCTCCCGTGAAGGCGAACTACGCGCGGCTTGGGCCGGCGTCCGAACAGGCTCAGACCCAGTACCTGCGCGCCCTGATGGCGCATGATTCCGGCCTCGTGGAAATCACCCAGGGCTTCCACATCTTCCAGCCCACCTCGTTGCCTGTGCATGTGCCCGACCAGATGCCCAGCAAGGCCCAGCGCCAGCGCGTCTGGATGATCGAGGAGAAGCTCACGGACGTCCAGCTGGCCCTGACGGTGTACCGTGACGCCCTCCGTGGCGGGGTCGATCAGGTGGTCGTGTGCTCGAACGATTCGGACGTCGAGCCGGCGCACAAGCTTGTCCGACAGGACGCACCAGACGTCCGGATCGGCTTGGTGATGCCGTTGCGGCCTGACGCGAAAGGGCAGGGCGTGGTCTCGAACAAGCGGCTGACCGCCCAGGCGACCTGGGTCCGCCATCACATCATGGACGCTGAACTCGCGGCCAGCCAGTTGCCAACGCATGTTCCCACCAAGAAGAAGCCGGCAAGCAAGCCGGCCCATTGGTAGCAAGCGTGCTCCAAGCCAGTCGGTGCCATAGGCCTTGCTCGACTGAGTCGCGCAGCGCAGGGCGATCTGACAATGAGGACACTGTCTTCATAGCTATGAATGGATGACAGGCCCGATTCAAACAACCGACTCGCTATGCGGTCTGGCGGTTCGCCCAAGTGCTTGTCAGCAGTAGATTTTTTCGTTCTTACGACAATCGAAGTCGATTAAATCAAGAAGATTGTGAATTGTTGATTATGTGATTTATCAACATATGCGCCGTGTTGTTCGATCGTCTCGCCAAGGCGAAAAAGGCGAGGTGCCAGCGCCTAGATTAACTTTATGTGTCCAGATAATCGACGTCGGTTGTGCCACTACGCCTCAATTTCTTGACGACGCGCAAACGCGATGCACACAGGACTGCCGCTGCGTACAACTTCGGTAAGGTCATGCACTCCGGTTTTCAGGCGCATGATTGAATCGTCATCTTCGTTGGCGATCAACAAGGTTTGATCAGACGGATCGAGCACGATGAAACGTGGCACTCGACCCTGCGCTGGAACCCAGTTGGGAGTGCCAAGTACGCATTGCTCCTGATCGACCGCAAATCGCACCACGCTGCCATGTCCTCGATTGGAGATGAACAGCAGATCACCTCTTGCTAACAGCGCGATCCCTGCACCCGTGTTTTCGCCTTCGAAATCCTCCGGTACGGTCGACAAGCAATCAAGTGCCGCCAGACGGCCCCGCCGAGGATCGAACGTCGAACACAACACCTGACTCGACAGCTCCAGCACGATCCAGGCCCGCTGACCGTCGGCGCTGAAGACCATGTGACGCGGCCCTGTCATGGGCGCCGTCGCAAGCGAATCTACCAGTTCCATGGAGCCGGTGAGTTCATTGAACTGGACCGTGTGAATCGCATCGCCACCTTTGTCAGGAACCATGAGCCAGTGTCCTGAGGGATCGAAGACTAGTTGGTGCGGATGAGCGCCTTTCTGTTGCGTCGGATGCGGGCCAGCCCGGTTCGGCAGCCTCAACTGGTGCGCAACCGCACCCAAGGCACCGTCAAACCCGATCGGTATCGAGACGACGTCGCCCGTCGCGTAGTTGGCCACCAGCAACCATTGGCCCCCCGGGCTCACGACCAGATGGACCGGATTGCGGCCATGCGTGGCTGTCGTGTTCAGGTGTTGCAACAAGCCGTCGGTACCGATCCTGAAGCTGCTGGCCGTGCTGCCGTCGCCGTGCGCGCAGTACAGCAGGCGCTGGTCTGGGCTGACTAGCAAAAAGGATGGGTTGTGGCCGGCGGCCATGGTCTGGCGGTGTTGCCACCGGCCGGAAACAGACACGTCGAACACCTCGATGCCTCGGCCGCGGGCACCCCGTTCGATCGTCGTACGACAGCCTACGAAGGCTCGAAATCCTGGAACCGGACGTGATATCTCCATATCTTGACCACCTTTAGATTGAGTTATATGATCATTTTAAACATTACAAGAATTTCCTAATCAGTTCCATTCGATCTTTGCCGGAGACGTTTCCCATGACTTCCTTTCGTCGTCGTTCGCTGTTCCAGGTCACTGCTGCAGCCTTTCCTCTCGGGTGGGCCAGTTCGTTGGCGCTGGCTCAGGACACCTTCCCGACCAAACCCGTGACGCTGATCGTTCCGCAACCCGCTGGCGGCGACGCGGACGTGGTGTGCCGCAGCCTGCAGACAAAGATACAGGAGGTCCTGGGCCAGGCCGTGATCATCGACAACCGGGGTGGTGCGGGCGGCAACATCGGCACGGCTGTGGGAGCCAAGGCAGCGCCGGATGGCTACACGGTGACCTTCGTCAATCAAGGCACCATGGCGTTGAACCCGACGCTCTACCCCAACCCCGGCTACAGGGTTGCCAACTTCTCGCCTGTGACTTGGCTGACCTCGATCGATCTGGTCATCGTGGCGAACCCATCCGTGCCGGCGAAGAACCTCAAGGAATTTCTGGAGCTCGCCCGCAAGGAGCCTGGCAAGTACACCTACGGCACGGCCGGCAACGGCAGTGCCAATCACCTGGCCGGCGAGATGCTTAAGGCCATGGCCAAGGTCGACCTCACGCACGTGCCCTACAAGGGGGGTGGCCCTGCCATCATTGCGGCGCTGGGCGGTGAGGTGAACACCGTCGTGGCCTTCCCACTGGCGGCCCTGCCTCACATCAAGGCCGGCAAGCTCAAGGCGTTGGCGGTGACGGGCAAGACACGCTCCAGGACATTGCCGGACGTGCCCACTGTCGCCGAGAGCGGTGTGAGCGACTACGAATTCGCTTCCTGGATGGGGCTGGTCGTACCCAAGGGAACGCCCGAGCCTGTGATCCAGAAGATTCACGCGGCCGCATCGGTCGCCTTGAAGGACAAGACCGTTGCCGAGCGCCTGTCCGCTGGCATGACCGAGCCCGTGGGCGCGGGTCCCAGGGAATTCGGCGAACTGATTGCCAAGGAAGGCGAGCGTTGGTCCAGGATGATCAAGCAGTTCGGAATGAAGATCGACTGAGCGACTGAGCCGGACCAGGGTGCGAATCGTTGCACCTAGACTACGGGAATGCCTCGAGTGAACGACACTGCCACGGTCCCTGAACTGACCTCCCTCCAGCAACGCGTCGTGCGCGAGATCGTCGCGCTGGTGCGCCGGGACAACCGACGCTCAGGAGATCACCTCACCGAGATCCATCTGGCCCAGCACATTGGCACCTCACGCTCACCCATCCAGTCGGCGCTGCGCCATCTGGCGCAGCTGGGAGTCCTGCAGCAGGATGCCAACCGCGGCTTCTTCCTGAGCGTGGATGCCAAGGACTGGGATGGTCCGGTGGCTGGCCTGCTCTCGACCGACGATCCGTTGTACCTTCGCATTGCGGAGGACCGACAAGCCGGGACGCTGCCCGATGAGCTGACCGAAGCCGAGTTCATGCGGCGCTACGACGTGGCCCGTAGTACCTTGCGCAAGGTGCTGTCGCGTATCTCCGAAGAGGGATGGATCGAACAAAGCTTGGGTCACGGCTGGCGCTTCCTTTCGATGATTGACTCGCCCGATGCCTACGAGGAAAGCTACCTTTTCCGCCAGGCGATCGAGCCCAGCGCTCTGCTGAGTCCTTCGTTCGCCTGCGTGCCTGCCGAACTGCAGCAGCTGCGTCGCGAGCAGCAGCGCATCGTTGATGGCGGCTACCACACAATGACGCCAATTGAACTGTTCGAATCGAACAGCCATTTCCACGAGACGCTGGCGCAGTGGGGTCACAACCGGTTCGTGCTGCAATCGGTGCGACGTGTGAACCAGTTGCGCCGCTTGGTCGAATACCGCCAGGCGGCGCGGCGCGGTGCCCGGCACACCCAGGCCTCTGAACACCTGGCGATCCTGGACGCGATCGAACGACAGGACTTCATGCAGGCTGCGTCGCTCATGCGCTCACACCTTGATGGTGCGCGTCGCGCCAAACTGCGCAATGCGGCGGTGTTCTCTCAAGCAGCCTAGCCACAGTCCCGCGTATTCACACCCGCTTGGATGACTGGCACGACGCGCTGGTTGAAGGAGTCGTTACAAAGACCAGAATCAAGCCGTCGCAAGATCCCAAGATTTCAGCTCTCTTGATTTTTATGATCATTTGCGACAACTCGGGCATTGCGCTGAAAACTCCAGTAGGCGCTGGCCCAGTCCGTCAGCACGACCAACCGGTTGCGGAACCCGATCAGGAAGTAGGCGTGGGCAAACAGCCAGAACAGCCACGCCAGCCGCCCTGAGAAACGCAAGGGCCCGAAGGGCGTGCCGAGGTCGACGACAGCGGAGTTGCGGCCGATGGTCGCCAAGTTGCCATAGTCGGCGTAACGGAACGGGGTGGTCGGTCCTCCGGCGATGCGCTGGAGCACGTTGGTCGCCGCAGCGCGGCCCATCTGCTTGGCCGCTGGCGAGACCCCCGGCACCGGTGCGGGCGGCTTGCCGGGACGGTGACTGAACGCCGCTGCGAGATCCCCCACCACGCTGATGCCCGGATGACCGGACAAGCTCAGGTCAGGCTCGACCCGGATGCGGCCGGCACGATCGCATTCGGCACCCGTGGCCGCGGCGAGCAGGCGTCCGAGCGGCGAAGCCGCCACGCCGGCCGCCCAGATCACGCAGTGGCTGGCAATCCGGCGCGTGGTGGGGGATGCATCGCCGGCTGCGGCGGGAATTGCCACCTCGATGCCCTCGGCGTCGATCACCGTCACCTTGGTGTTCAGGCGCACCTGGACCCCCAGCTTCTGTAGTTGCTCCAGCGCGCGTTGGCTCAGCGACTCCGGCATGGCCTGCAGGACGCGCGCGCCGCCTTCGATGAGCAGGACTTCCGCGCTTTCGGGTTGGATGCGACGGAATTCGCCGTCCAGCGTGTGGCGCGCGATCTCAGCCAGGGTGCCCGCCATCTCCACGCCGGTGGGCCCGGCGCCGATGACGGCGAAGGTCAATAGTGCGCGTCGGCGGGCCGGATCGGTTTCCAATTCGGCCGCCTCGAAGCTCATCAGCACTTGTCGGCGAATGTGGAAGGCATCGGCAAGGGTCTTGAGGCCGGGTGCCACGCGCTCCCAAGCATCGTTGCCGAAGTAACTGTGGGTCGCGCCTGCCGCGACGATCAGGTGGTCCCAGGCCAGGACCGTCCCGTCGGCCAAGCTCACGTTCTGCGCTTTTGAGTCGATGCCCACCACCTCGCCAAGCAGCGTCGTGATGTTGGTTCGGTTGCGAAACAGAAGGCGCACCGGCGCGGCGATCGATGGCGCGGCCAAGCCTGCGGTGGCAACCTGGTAGAGCAGCGGCTGGAAAAGATGGTGATTGGTCTTCTCGACGATCGTGATGTCGACCGGATGACGCTGGAGCTTGCGCGCGGCCTCGAGACCGCCGAAGCCGCACCCGATGATGATGATGCGAGGACGCGGGCGTGGGTCGGGAGAAGTCATACGGCATGGATGTTGGCATGACCCACCTGCACGCAGCATGGACGATCGGTTGATCCCGCACCGGGGAGGTCCGACGCACGCGGGCCATGGGAAAAGAAGCGGTTGCTGCCGAACTGGGGTGCGAACCTAGCCGGGAGCGGCGCTTTCTGGCCATTGCCAGAAAGCGCATGGCATTACACGTGTTCGGCAGTGACCGAACGGGTCTCGCCGGTTTCTACCAGCGTGCGGTTGGCATCGACCCGGCCGTAGATCCACAGGATTTTCATGCCCTGAGTGTCCGAGGCGTTGCGAAAGCGGTGCGGCACGCCCGCTGGGATGAAGGTCGTGTCGTGGACCACCAGGTCGTGGTGTTCGTCGCCAATGTCGAAGACAGCGCTGCCTTCGAGCAGCATCACGCTTTCCTCGCAGTTGTGGAAATGCCAGGGAATCTGCGCGCTGGGACCGAACTCGGTGATGCCATTGATGAAGCTGGTGGCGCCCAGGCGCTGGGAGACCAGCGGGATGGTGCGGGCGCCACCGCCTCGCTCGTAGGCCTTGAGGGATGCGGGGTGCAAGAGGGCGGCTTCGCTCATGAAAAGTCTCCTGAGAAATGGGAATGTGAAAGTTGAGGATGAGAAATGTTGACGGACTGCTGACAGGGCTCTGTCTCAAGCCGCCCAGTAGGAGCGGATGTTGGAGAACTCCCTGACGCCTGCGGCGGCCAGTTCGCGGCCGTAACCCGATTTCTTGGTGCCGCCGAACGGCAGACGCGCATCCGACGCCGTCACGGCATTGATGAATGCCGCACCGCTGGTGATGCGCTTGGCCACCGCGACGCCGCGGTCCTTGGAGGCTCCCCAGATGCTCAGGGACAAACCGAAGGGCGTCGCGTTGGCGAGGCGGATGATTTCCTCGTCGCTGTCGGCCACCGCGATGGCCGCGACGGGACCGAACGTTTCCTCGTCGAAAGCGGCCATGCCGGGCCGGGTATCGGCCAGCACCGTCGGCTCGAAGAAGAATCCCTCGCCCGGCAGCGACTTCCCGCCGCACAGCAGCTTGGCACCGGCGTCGACCGAACGACGGACCTGGTCCTCCAGGGCGGTGCGAAGGTCGTGGCGGGCCAGAGGGCCTACCTGCGTGGTGGCTGATGTGGGATCACCGACCACCAGGGCCTGGGTACGTTCCACGAACTTGGCCGTGAACTCCTCGGCCACCTTCGATGCGACGATGAAGCGTTTGGCACACACGCAGCTTTGTCCGCCGTTGTGGAAACGCGCCTTCACTGCGGCCGTCGCGGCCGCATCGACATCGGCATCGTCCAGCACGATGAACGCGTCCGAACCTCCCAATTCCAGCACTGACTTCTTCGAGGCACGGCCGGCTGCCGCGCCTGCGGCGGCACCGGCACGGTTGGAGCCGGTCAGGGTCACCGCGGCGATGCGGTCGTCGGCGATCAGGCCTTCGATGACCTTGGGCACTTCAGGCTCGGCCACCACCAGCGTCGTCAGGACGTTCGCCGGCAGGCCGGCGTCGACGAACAACTGCTGCAACGCCAGTGCGCTGCCGGTGACGTTGGGCGAATGCTTCAGCAGAATGCCGTTGCCCGCGACCAGCGAGGGGATGGCAAAACGCATGACCTGCCAGACCGGAAAGTTCCAGGGCATCACTGCCAAGACCAGACCGACCGGCTCGTAGCTCACCCAGGCGTCCACGCCGTCGATGGCCACGGGTTCATCGGCCAGCTGCTTAGGACCGAAATCCGCGTAGTACAGCGCGGTCACGGCCGACTTCTCCAGTTCGCCGGCAGCCTCCGGAAGTGGCTTGCCCATCTCCTGCGTGATGAGCGCGGCAAAGCTGTCCTTCTGCGCACGCAACTCGCCGGCCAGACGACGCACGGCTTCCACCCGTTGGGCGATGGGAACCTGTCCCCAGGCTAGGGCCGCCGCGTAGGCAGTGTTCACGGTGGACTCGATCTGCTCGGCGTTCAGGCCTTCGTACGTCTGGATTGTTTCGCCGGTTGCTGGGTTGATGGTGTGGATGAGATGGGACATGACGAGTTCTGACGCAAGGTTCAGGCGTGATGGAAGAGCTGGTTGGCGAAGGTGTTGACCTGGCTGCCCTTGACCACGCAGACATCGGCCGCCTCGCGCCACTTGGCAAAGTGAGGTGCCTGGCGATGGGCCTCGATGGCGGCCTCGTCGTCGTACAGCTCGTAAAAAATGAAGTGCAGCGGGTCCTTGGTGTCCTGGGTGACGTCGAAGTAGCGGCAGCCCGGCTCGTCCTGGAACGTGCGCGTGGCGTTTTCCTTGATGGCGGCGAGAAACTGGTCGAGGCGTTCGGCGTGAACGTTGAGGCTGACGATGAGGGCAATCATTTGGGTGTCCTTTGACTTTGAATTGGTTAGACAGGCGGCAAGGCCACCTGGGTTTCGCTGGCCAGCTTGGCCATGCTTTGCCATGTCTGATCCGCAATGGCGATGCCTGAGACGTTGTGGAGGGCGGTGTTGTGGTCTTCCAGTTCGCCCGGAAAGAAGATCTCGCTGACCCCCTCGGCCATCGGGTTGGATTTGACTTCTGCGATGAGCGTCTCCATGCGGGCGTCAAATTCCTCGCGCGGCATCATGGCTGCCACGTTGATAGTCAGCAGCATGTGGCCGCAGCCGCTGCGACGACTCTTCTCGTAAGGCCCTGCGACGTTCGATCCGAAGTGGCTGCCGGTGAGCACACCGGCGAGCACGTCCATCATGAAAGAGATGACGTAGCCCTTGTGACCCGCCATGGGCAGGATCAGCCCGTGGATGGCGTCACTGGCCTTGGTGGTGGGCACCCCGCGCTCGTCGGCCGCCCAGGTCGCAGGAATCTCCTCGCCACGCTCGGCCGCGAGATAGATCTTGCCGCGTGCAACGGCGGTGTTGGCGATGTCCATGACGGCCACGCCGAACTTGCCAGCCGGCGCGGCCAGCGACCAGGGATTGGTGCCGATGGCCTTGACGCGACCACCCCAGGGCGCCATCGCGGGGGAGGCATTGGTGGAGAGGAATGTGACGAAGCCGGCTTCGGCCGCTTCGCGTGTGAAGTAGGCGGCCGTGCCGAAATGGTTGGAATTGCGCACGCCCACGGCGCTGACGCCGAACTGAGCCGCCCGCTCCATGCCCAGGTGGACGGCTTTGCGGGTGAGCACCTGGCCGATGCCGTCATGGCCGTCTATGACGACGACCGCGCCGCTGTCTACAGCAAGCGTCTCGGCCGTCCGCGCCACCATGACGCCCGAGCGCAGGCGATCCACGTACCAGGGCAGGCGCAGCATGCCGTGGGAGGAGTGACCCCACAGCTCGGCCTTCACTAGGCTGTCAGCCAGCAGTACGGCATCAGCCTCGGGGACGGCGTGGGCGAGCAGAACGTCGGTGCCGAACCGGACGAGATCCTGTGCTTTAGCGATATGGGACATTGAAATCCTTGCTTTCTCAGAGGCAGCGCGAGGCTGGGCGGGTTGTTGCGCGGGGAGGGCCTGCGATGCCGTCAGGGCAGCATCCTCATCCGTCACCACGTTCGCGGGTTGTCTGCACCGCACTTGTTCGATGTCGCGGCATGATCGAATTATCTGATCATAAAACACAATAAGTCAATCTATGGGAGGCGAAGGCTGCATCGGTGTGTCTGTCATTCGGCACGCAGTGGCTAGCTTGAAAAAAATTTGAGAGTCATGACCGGTCAGACGAACTTTAAGAAAGAGACTCTAAGTGTTAACCCTCGAATGTTTTGGCTAAAGTGACTAGAAAATACAAATACGATGGCCGAGGGGTTCGTTCCAGGGTCCGGCGTCATCGCATCGATTCCTCTCACCATGGAGCGCATCCTGTGAACCCATCCTTTCGAAGACTTTTGAGCGTTGTGGCGTTCGCCGGCGCCCTGACCGCCGCTGTGTCTGCCCAAGCCCTTGAAACCGTTCGCTTCATGGCGCCCGGCTCGCCCGGTGGCGGCTATGACCAAACCGCCCGAACGCTGGGCAAAGCCCTGCAGGACGCGGGTGTGGCCAAGGGCGCCATGTACGACAACAAGAACGGCGCTGGCGGCACGATCGGTCTGGCCCAGTTCGTCAATGCCTCCAAGGGCGAGGTCAACGCCCTGTGCGTCATGGGCGCGATCATGGTGACGGGCATCGTCCAGAACAAGCCGCAGCTCACGCTGTCAAACGTCACCCCGATCGCCCGCCTGTTCACCGAGTACAACGTCATCGCCGTGCGCAAGGATTCGCCGTACAAGACATTCGGCGACCTCATGGCCGAATTCAAGAAGAACCCTGCCAGCGTCAAGTGGGGTGGTGGCTCAAAGGGGTCGGTCGACCACATCGGGGTGGCCGAGCTCGCCGCGAAGGCTGGTGTACCCACTGCGAAGGCCAACTACGTGCCCTTTGGCGGCGGCGGCGAGGTCGTCTCGGCCACACTTGGCGGGCATGTCACCGCGATCACGGGCGGGTACGCAGAGCTTGCCAAGTACGTCGAGTCGGGTCAGTTCCGGGTGCTCGCAGTCGGCGCGCCCACGCGCATGGCCAACGTGGATGCGCCGACCCTGAAAGAAGCGGGCTACGACATGCAGATTGGGAACTGGCGCGGTGTCTACGGTGCAGCCAACCTGACGCCGGCCCAGCGCAAGGAACTCACCGATGCGGTCGTGGCAGCAACCAAGACGAAGGTCTGGACCGATGCCGTCAAGACCAACGCATGGTCCCCAAGCTTGGTTACTGGAGACGAGTTCTCGAAGTTCGTTGAAGACGAGCACGTGCGGCTGCGAAAGGTTATGACGGAGATCGGTCTGATTTCATGACCTGAAGCGGCTCTCGAGACCTGAAGTCGGCACTCCTGCCGATCCATTGGGTTTCGATGCTCGGTTGCTTCGGCATCGCTGACTTTGACCGTAACGCCGGGCACCCATCGAGCCAGTCTCGGTCGCCACCTTCCGGGTGGTAACGGAAAACAAGCCTGAGTCGTGCACTCAGACCTTTTCAATTTTTCTTTCCAAAAAAGTTCGTTCTGGCCGCTCCCAAGGGTTGGGACAGGTGTCGACCTGGGCGTCGACGCTTATGCGTGGACGGCCCTTGCGCCCGCGGACACATCAAAAATTCCAATGATCACCCTTCTTGCGTATTCCATGATCGTCGTCTTCATGGCGTTGATCATGACCGGGCGGGCCTCAGCGCTCATCGCCCTGATCGCCGTGCCGCTTGTCTTTGCGCTGATCGGTGGCTTCGGCGCCGACATCGGACCCATGGTCATCAGCGGCATCCGGGCCATCGCGCCAACGGGGGTGCTGCTGCTGTTCGCAATCCTGTATTTCGGTCTGATGATCGATGTCGGGTTGTTCGATCCGTTGATCCGCTTGATCGTGAAGCTCTCCAAGGGCGACCCGGTGCGCATCATCATCGGTTCGGCCTTGCTCGCACTGATCGTCTCTCTGGATGGCGACGGATCGACCACATACCTGCTGTGTGTGACAGCCATGCTGCCGCTGCACCGCCGTTTGGGGATCAACCCGCTCATCCTGCCGTGCGTCACCATGATGGGCAACAGCATCATGAACATCGCACCGTGGGGTGGGCCGACCGCGCGCGTCATGAGCGCCCTGCACCTGGATGCGAGCCAGGTCTTCGTGCCCATCATCCCGGCGATGGCGGCCGCGTCGGTTGCCACAATCGCCGTCGCCTGGTACCTGGGATTGAAGGAGCGTGCGCGCCTCAAGCGCATCGATTGGAAACCCGCCCACATGGAAGCGTCTCCCATCGGTGGCGAGGTGAATATGGATGCGTCGGATGCACCTCGGTCCAAACCCGCCATGATGATCTTCAATCTGGTCCTGACCATCGCCCTGATGGTGTGCCTGGTGTTGGCGGTGCTGCCTCTGCCACTGCTGTTCATGGGCGCGTTCACCATCGCCATCTCGGTCAATTTCCCCTCCCTCAAGGATCAGAAGGAGCGCATTGCCGCCCACTCGGCCAGTGCCTTGTCGGTGGTCTCGCTGATCTTTGCCGCCGGCGTGTTCACAGGAATCTTGTCTGGCACGAAGATGACAGATGCCATCGCGCAGAGCGTGGTGTCGATGATTCCAAGCTCCGCCGGCAACTTCCTGCCGCTCATCACGGCGCTGCTCAGTGCACCCATGACCTTTTTCTTGTCCAACGATGCCTTCTACTTCGGCGTCGTTCCGATCCTGGCCGAGGCGGCAAAGGGGTACGGTATCGCGCCGGAGATCATCGCGCGCGCCTCGCTGCTAGGCCAGCCGATCCACCAGCTGAGTCCGCTGGTTGCTGCCAACTACGTCCTGATGGGTGTCGCCGGCGTCGAATTCGGCAACCACCAGCGTTTCACGTTCAAGTGGGCCTTGCTTCTCGTCGTCGTCATGATCTTGTCGGCCGGCCTGTTTGGAATCATTCCCCTGTTCTGATGCTTATCAAGACTGGATCTCGCAGCGTTCCAGCACCAAGGAGAAAATCATGAATCCTCGCCGTTTTCCCCGCCCGCCCTTGATGCGGCCTGCAAGCTTGGCAGTGGCTATGGCGTGCGTGGTGGTCTGTGTTCCCGTCGCGGGGCAAACTTGGCCTACCCGGGCGATCAAGATCATTGCGCCTTTTCCTCCAGGTGGTTTCACGGATGTTGTGACACGTCAGGTGGCAGCACGTCTGAGCGTGGAACTGGGACAGCCGGTCATTGTGGAGAACCGGCCAGGTGCTGGCACCAACATCGGCACTGAGGCGGTGGTGCAGAGCGCTCCGGATGGATATACGCTGTTGATGGGTACATCGAGCCTGGCCATCAACCCGACCTTGTACAAAAAGATTTCCTACAACGTCGAACGCGATCTCAAGCCCGTGGGCATTTTTGCCACGACCGGCTACACCCTGTTGGCCAACAACGACCTGCCGGTCAAAAACGTCGGCGAGGTGATCGCGCTGGCAAAGTCCAAGCCCGACACCTTGGCCTATGGCTCGTCGGGCAACGGCGCCGTCAACCATCTCGCCGGCGCACTTTTCACGTCGATGACGGACACGCGCATGCAGCACGTGCCTTACAAGGGCAGCCAAGCCGCCATCACGGACTTGATCGGTGGGCAGATTCAATTGTTCTGGGCTTCCAATCTGGAAGCCATGCCCATGCTCAAAGCTGGCCGGGTGAAGGCGCTAGGCGTCACGACGGCGGCGGCCGTACCAGCGCTGCCGAGCATTCCCGCCATCGGAACCACGGTCAAGAACTATGAAGTGGTTTACTGGATGGGGCTGTTTGCTCCTTCGAAAACGTCTTCCGTCGTTCTCGATCGGCTGGCCTCGGCTTTGAGATCAGCCTCCACCTCGCCCGAAATGCAAAAAAGCTTGGCTGAAGCCGGTGCTCAAGCCCAGTTCCGGACGCCCGAAGCGTCAACGACCCTGCTGCGACGTGAGATCGAAAGCTGGGGTGAGACCGTTCGCAGCGCAGGCGCGAAGGTGGATTGAGGTGGCCCTTCCTACCCTTGTCATGCTGCCAGGTCATATGTGCACGCCCGCGCTTTGGGAGCAGCAATGTGTTGCATTGCACGATGTCGCATGCTGCCTACCGCTGGATCTGCGGACAGGAAATTCAATGAGCGCCATGGCGCACTCAGTGCTGGAGCGCGCGCCCGAGCGCTTCAGCTTGGCCGCGTTGTCCATGGGTGGACATGTCGCCATGGAAATGCTGCGCCAGGCACCACAACGCATCGAGCGTCTGGCGTTGATTGATACGCGCGCCAGCATCGACTCGCCCGATCGTCTCAAGTCCAGGGAGGGCGATGAAGTGCTGCTGCGCGAACACGGCCTGTCAGCGCTCATCGCACAGTTCCCAAGTCGCTGGCTCTTAGCCAAACATGCGACGCAATCGGATTTGCGTCAAAAGGTCATCGACATGGCACACGACGTCGGTATTGAAGTGAGGGAACAGCAGCGACAGGCCCTGGTGAACCGGATCGATTCCAGGGCATCTTTGTCCCAGGTGACTTGTCCAACGCTGGTTATGTGCGGTGAGGACGATCAACCCAATCCAGTATGGATGCATCAGGAGATGACCAAGCTGATTCCTGGTGCACACCTGCGAGTTCTCGCTGAATGCGGTCATCTGTCGCCGATCGAGCAACCAGAGGAGGTGTCGAATGCACTCAGAGAGTGGATGCATTGGTGAGCCAAGCTCCTCAGACTGTAGAAAATTCTCTCTGAATTAAGCGCTCAGTACGCGTTTGGCGATTAGACGAGACACGCTGACATCCAGTCATCGGCAGCATGCCGGGACTGTTAACAAAGCGTCAAAGATCAACTAGCCGTTTCGGCATGTGACAATAAAATTTCAAAATCTTTGAGCATTAGCATTACTTTTCGATCGATATATATTTTGGTATATTAAGATATCATCAGCAATTTTTAATGATGTGATTATTTCAATATTTATTGAAACAACGAGTTTCAAAAATCCGTGTGTATTGAATCAGTTGATGATAAGAATGGTAATTGTGATTTATCAACAAAAGTATTAGCTAGAAAAAAGAGAAAGAAAGCTGCAAGGCAGCACGTTCGGCAGGCCGTCGCGCTGGTTGAATGGCTTGCGTGTCGCTAATTTAAATGGTTGCGGCCGGCGCTACCGAGGCGCCTTCGATACCGTGCCGCCGCAGCGCATCGGCGACGAAGCCGCTGGCCTTCATCGCCCCGACGAAATCGCCCAGCACCCGGGCGGCGGCCTCGCCGCGCGACTTTGGGCACCCCATCGCCTGGCGGATCACCATGAAGCGACCGGGCAGCAGACGCAGGCCGGGGTGCCGGCCGGCGTCGGCCTCGAGCTGCTGCTTCACGCCGGCGGCGACGTCGAGGTCCTGCTTTAGGAAGGTCGCGACCACCGTCGGCGAGGTCGGCGCGCGGACGATCTCGGCCTGCTTCAACTCGCGCGTCAGGTACAGGTCGTAGGCGCTGCCCTTGCCGACGGTCACCCGCGTGCCGGCGCGGTCGACCTCCGCGTTGTCGCGCAGCGGCGAGGCGTCGCGCACGAGGTAGGCGCCCTCGATGTGGACATAGCCGTCGGTGAAGGCGATCTGCGCTCCGCGCACCGGGTCGATGGCGAAGAAGCCGATGTCGGCGCGCTGGTCGGCCACCGCCTCGACGGACTTGCCGGCGGCGTCGAACACCACCAGTTCCAGCTCGACGCCCAGGCGCTCGGCGAAGGCTCGCGCCAGATCGATCGACACGCCCACGGGCGCGCCTGTGGCCGCGTCCTTGTTGGCGAGGATCGGATTGCCCAGATTGATGGAGGCGCGAAGCACGCCCGTAGGGGTGAAGGCCTGGACGACGGAGGGATCAATGGCGGTGGTCATGGAATTCGACGGGTGGTGAAAAAACAAGGAAGCGGTTCAAGGCGCGACAGCGATCAGATCTTCAGGAGACCACTGATCTTCTGCACGTTGCGCAGGGTGCTGGAGAGGTGTTCATGCATGGCCTCGGCGGCCTCGTCATTGCGACCACGTTCGAGCAGGTCGAGCATCGCCAAGTGCTGGCGACAGTGTTCGACGTAGCGGCTGCGGTCCTGCATCGAGCGGTACGACAGCAGCCGGCGCACGCGGTTGACGCGGCGGATGGTGTCGATGAAGAAAGCGTTGCCTGAGCCCTCGACCAGCGACTCGTGGAAGCGCACGCCACGGTCGTGCAGTTGGTCGGCCGTGTCGGTCTCGATACCACCATTGAGCAGATGCAGTTCCGCCGCCCGACAGCGCGCAATGACGGGCGGCGCGAGGCGGTAGCCGGGCTCGCACAGGGCCGCCGGCTCCAGCGCCAGACGCAGCCGGTAGGACTGCAGCAGGCTGTCGGCGGTGGTCAGCATCGACGAGAACATCCAGCCGTAGCCCGGCTTCTTCTCAGCCCAGCCCTCGCTGGCGATGCGGCCGAGCACTGCGTTGAGCTGCGCTGGCGTCAGGCCGTAGCGCTGCTTGAGTAACGCCTCCGTGAACTCGTCGGGCAGCAGACCGCGCAGGCGGTCGTCGGCGATGCGGAAGTAGACCTGCGTGGCAATGCCCGCCTCGTCTAGCCCCAGCTGGTCGGCCAAGCCGCGCTCGCCGTCGCCGATCGGCTTGACCAGGAAATATCCCCGGTTGGGCTGGCGCTGCAGCACACCCTTCTCGGCCAGCAGCGACAGCGCCTCGTTGACGGGGGAGCGCGAGACACGCAGGCGGTCGGCCAGCAGCTGCGCGGGCAGGTGACTGCCGGCGGGGAGCGCGTCGGCGCGGATCAGGTCGAGGATCTGGGAGGGGATGGATTGGTCGGTCCGCATGGGAGCGGATTGTCCGATGCGGCCTGCGCCTGCCTTTGTCGTCATGTCGCGGAGTGCCGAGCAGGGCATCTCAACTCGTGGCGGCAACGCCATCAACGACCGATGCACCGTGATGGTCGACCATTTTCTGCAGGGTGGACGGAATGACGCCTCCGGCTCGCAGCAGGCTGACCTCCAACTGGGTTTCCACGGCGGCAATCGCATCGAACTGCTCCACGCGCCCATCGACGCGATGAATCGCCATCGCCACGGCGCCACGCGGTGCGATGTCCATCGCCTCGGCCCCCACCTCGATCCGATCTCCCGCCCGCAGGTCTAGCGTCACCGGCGTCATTCCTACCGGCATCTTCAACGGCAGCACTCCCATCCCGATCAGGTTCGACCGGTGGATTCGCTCGAAGCTGTTGGCCAGCACGGCGCGGATGCCCAGCAGGCGCTGGCCCTTCGCCGCCCAGTCGCGCGACGAGCCGGTGCCGTAGCGCTCGCCGGCCACCAGCACCACGGACTCGCCCGCCGCGCGGTAGCGCTGCGCGGCCTCCCACAGCGACACAACATCGCCGCTGGGCACGTGCAAGGTGTGCGCCACCGGGGCACCAGGGGCGAAGAGGTTTTTCAGTGTTTTGCTGTGGAAGGCGGCGCGGACCATCACCTCCCAGTTGCCGCGCCTTGAGGCGAAGACGTTCAAATCGTCGCGGTCGTCGCCGCGTGCCACCAGGAAGTCGGCTACCTCGCTGTCGCGCGGGATCGCGCTGGCCGGCGAGATGTGGTCGGTGGTGACGTCGTCGCCTACCACCAGCAGCGGGTGGGCCGTGTAGTGGCCGAGCAGGCTGCCCTCCGTCAGGGCCGCGAAGGGCGGGCGGCGCAGGGCGGTGGAGGCGGGGTTCCAGGGGTAGAGCGCGGTATCGGGCGCTTCGAGCGCGTGCCATAGCGGGTTGGCAGTGGCAATCGCAAACGCGCGTGAATAGTCTGCAGGATCCTGCGATCGAAGCAGTGCGGCGTCGATTTCTTCTTGAGACGGCCACAGATCCTTCAAGTAGATCGACTGACCGTCAGCCGTCACTTGCACCGGATCGACCCGCAGGTCGCGCTCGGCGTCGCCGGACAAGCCGAAGGCAATCACCAGCGGCGGCGACATCAGTAAGCCCAGGTCCAGGTCCGGATGCACACGGCCGGCGAAGTTGCGGTTGCCCGAAAGCGCCGCGACCGGGTGGATGGCACCGGAGGCCATGGCTTGCTGCACCACCGGCAACAACTGGCCGGAATTACCGATGCAAGTGGTGCAGCCGTAGCCGACGATGTCGAAGCCGACGGCCGACAGGTCGTCGATGAGGCCCGCGCGTTCCAGGTAGGCGGCGGCGGCGGGCGAGCCCGGACCGAGCGACGTCTTGACCCAGGGCGGCGCCTTCAGTCCCAGCGCGCGCGCCTTGTGCGCGACCAAGCCGGCGGCGATCAGCAGGCGCGGGTCGGACGTGTTGGTGCAGCTGGTGATCGCCGCGATGGCGACCGGGTGGCGCGGCATCGCGGCGTCTATCGATCGCGGTGCGAAACCGAGCGCCTCCAGCGTCGCCCGGGCCTCGCCGTAGCCCAGCAGGTCCTGCGGCCGGCGAGGGCCGGCGATGTGCATGTCGATCGCGTCCAGGTCGACGTGGATCGAACGCGTGTAGACCGGTTCGGCAGCGGGGTCGAACCACAGGCCGGTGGCGCGTGCCAAGACCTCTACGCGCTCGACCTGCGCCGCGTCGCGCCCGGTCTGCGTCAGGTAGTCGAGCGTGCGGCGGTCCACGGGGAAGAAGCCGGTGGTCGCGCCGTACTCGGGCGCCATGTTGGCGACCACGCTCCGGTCGCCCGCGCTCAGGGACGACACGCCGGGACCGAAGAACTCGACGAACTCGCCCGACACACCGATGGCGCGCAGCCGCTGCGTCACGGTCAGCGCCAGGTCGGTGGCCAGCACGCCCGGGCGCAGGGCGCTGGTGAGCCGCACGCCGATGACATCCGGAATGCGCAGCATGGTCGGCATGCCGAACATCACGGTCTGCGCCTCCAGCCCGCCCACGCCCCAGCCCAGCACGCCGATGCCGTTGACCATGGGCGTGTGGCTGTCGGTGCCGATCATCATGTCCGGCACCAGCCAGGTCGCGCCGTCGCGTTCCTCCACCGCGACGACGGTGGCGAGTTGTTCCAGGTTGATGGTGTGCATGATCCCTGTCCCCGGCGGGTTGATGCGCACGCCGCGCAGCACCTTCGACGCCCAGCGCAGGAAGCCGTAGCGCTCGGCATTGCGGCGGATCTCGAAGGCCATGTTGACCTCCGGCGCGTCCGGCCGGGCGAAGGCCTCCACGGCCAGCGAGTGGTCGACCGACACGTCCACCGGCAGGCTGGAGTTGAGCACTGCCGGGTCCACGCCGGCCTCGGCCAGGGTGCTGCGCATGGCGGCCAAGTCGACCAGCGCGGGCGTGCTAGTGGTGTCGTGCATCAGGACGCGCCCGGGCTGGAAGGCAATCTCCGCCTCGCTCGTGCCCGTGTCCGTCCACGCTCGCAGCGCGTCCAGGGCCGCCGTGCGTTCCGCGCCGCGCATGTTGCGCGCGACGTTCTCCATCAGCAACCGCAGCACCACGGGCAGCCGGCCGAGCCGGTCGCCGCACAGCGCGAGCAGGTCGGTCGCCAGGTAGCTTTTGTTGGCCGCCTGAAGCCTCAGCGGCAGGGTCTCAGTGTTTTCCATAAGATCAATTTTGCATTTGAAGTACTTAAAATGCAATTTAGTGCAAACCCTCAGCCCATATTGGTAGGGGGATGGCACCCCCCTCATGCGTCAATCACTTGGAGACACAAACCGCCATGTACGCCTACGTCGGCAGCCGCACCACCCGCGAACGCAACGCGAGGGGAGAGGGCATCAGCATTTTCAAAGTCGACATCGCGACTGGCACGCTGACGCCGGTGGACGTGGTGCGCGACTTGTTTAACCCGTCGTATCTGGCCTTGAGTGCCACGGGTGATTTCCTCTACGCCGTGCACGGGGATGGCCACGAGGTCAGCGCCTTTGCGGTGGATCGCGTCACGGGCGGCCTGCATTTCATCAACCGGCAGGACACGCAAGGCAGGAATCCGGTGCACCTGGCGCTGGACCCGACCGGACGCTTCGTGATGGTGACCAACCACCTGGGTGCCAGCCTGGTCGTGCTGCCGGTCGATGCGAATGGCTCACTGGGGGCGGTCGAGCAACTTGTGATGTTCGAGGGCCCGATCGGTCCGCACCGCGTCGAGCAGAAGCAGGCGAAGCCGCATTTCAGTCCTTTCGACCCGAGCGGGCGGTTCGTCGTCGTGCCCGACAAGGGCCTGGACCGCGTGTTCTCCTACCGCTTCAAAGACGGGCGCCTGCAGCCGGCAGCAATGCCGTTCGCAGCGGCGCGCGAGGGCGCCGGGCCACGCCACCTGGCATTCCACCCGGGCGCTCCTTACGCCTATGTCATCAACGAACTCGACTCGACCGTGACGGCTTGCCACTTCTCCACCGCAACAGGCGAGCTAACCCCATTTCAGGTCCTGCCGAGCCTGCCTGACACGTTCACCGGCAACAGTCGTGCTGCGGGCATCCAGGTCGATGCGAGCGGGCGTTTCGTCTACGCCTCCAATCGCGGTTACGACAGCATTGCGGTGTTCACGATCGATCCGGCCACGGGCGCGCTGCACTTCGTTGAAGCAGCGCCGACGCAGGGTCGCACACCGCGCTTTTTCAGCCTGAGCCCGGACGGGCGCTTCATGTTCGCTCTCAACGAGGACAGCGACTCCATCGTGACGCTCGCGGTCGACGCGGACACCGGCGTGCTGCGTCCGACCGGCGCAAGCGTGCCATCGGGCAGTCCGGTGTGCATGGTTTTCTCCAGCTGAAGCGGTGGCTTCTTTGCTTTCTTCTCCTGTCATCCCACGTCCCGGCGAAGTGCCCAAGGCCTCTCGTCAACATTTCCAAGGATTGCCCATGTCTTCAATTTCTCGACGCACCCTGGTTGGCGCAGCTGCTGCGCTGCTGGCCCTGCCTGCCATCTCCTTTGCACAGGACTATCCCGCCCGGCCCATCACCATCGTCGTGCCGTTCTCGGCCGCGGGTGGCGTGGACGCCATGGCTCGCCTGCTGGCCGAACAGCTGCGCGTGTCCCTCAAGCAGTCGGTGGTCGTCGACAACAAGCCCGGTGCCAGCGGCATGCTGGGCGCGGCCTACGTCGCCAAGGCCACGCCCGACGGCTACACGCTGCTGCTGGGCTCGGCCGGCGAGACCGCCATCAACCCGTTGGTCTACAAAAGCCGCATGCAGTACGCGCCGGAGAAGGACTTGGCGCCCATTACGCTGGTCACGCGAGTGCCCAACGTGCTGGTTGCCAACCCCGCGCTGCCCGTGAAGAACGTGGAGGAACTGATCGCCTACGCGAAGAAGAATCCTGGAAAGCTGTCGTATGCGACCAGCGGTGTGGGCAACCCCCAGCACCTCAATGGCGAGCTGTTCGCCTCGATGGCCGGCATCCAGATGAACCACATCCCGTACAAGGGCTCGGCCGGGCAGCTGGTGGACGTGGCCGGTGGCAACGTCGACCTGAGCTTCGTTAGCATGGCTGGCGCCGCGCCGTTCCTCAAAGGTGGGCGATTGAAGGCGTTGGCCGTGACCTCGGCCAGACGTGCCAGCTTCGCGCCCGATATCCCGACGATCGCCGAGTTCAAGCCGATGGCGGCTTACAACATGGACAACTGGTTCGGCCTGTTCGCGCCTGCCAAGACGCCGGCCGACGTGCAGCAGAAGCTCAACGCCGCCGTGACGCATGCGCTGCAGGATCCTGCACTCGCGAAGAAGTTGATGGATCAGGGCGGTGAGCCCGCCCCCATGACGATCGACCAGTTCCGTGCCTTCATCAAGACGGAATCGGTGCAGTACGGGCGCATCGTGGATACCGCAAAGATCACTCCCGAAAACTGAAACCCCCACCTCATCCGCTTCGCGGACCCGGCATTCAACCCAAGGAATTCCCATGCGTCGAAACGACTTTTTGAAGACCCTTATCGCGTTATCCGCCACCAGCGCACTTCCTCTCACGGCTTGGGCCAATACCGCCATCAAGACGATGATCCCGGCCAACCCAGGCGGCGGCTGGGACACCACCGGCCGCGCTCTCGGCAAGGCCATGCAGGAAGCGGGCTTCGCCTCCTCTGTGAGCTACGAGAACAAGGGCGGCGCCTCCGGCACGATCGGCCTGGCGCAGTTCGTCAGCAGCAGCAAGCGCGATCCGAATGCGATCGTCATGACCGGAGCGACCATGGTCGGCGGCATCATCGCGAGCAAGCAGGCGTCGCAGCTGCAGGCTGCGACGCCCCTGGTTCGGCTGATGACTGAGTACCAGGTGTTCGTAGTACCGACCGCTTCACCGATCAAGACGATCCAGGACGTGGTGGCGCAGCTCAAGGCGAATCCGGGCAGCGTGAAATGGGGTGGAGGCTCGCGCGGCACCACCGAGCACATCGCCTCCGTCATGATCGCCCGGGAAGCCGGCGTCGATCCGACCAAGGTCAACTACGTGGCATTCCGCGGCGGCGGTGAAGCGGTCTCCGCGATCCTCGGCGGCAACGTCACAGTCGGCGGCAGCGGCTACACCGAGTTCGGCGAGTACATCAAGGCCGGAAAGATGCGCGCCATCGCCGTGACCTCCGAGGCCCGCCTTCCGGGCATCGACGCGCCGACATTGAAGGAGCAGGGCCTGAACGTCGTGATCGGCAACTGGCGCGGCGTGCACGGTGCGCCCGACATCACGCCCGAGCAGCGCAAGGCGCTCATCGAGGGCATCGTGAAGGCGACGAAGACCCGGGCCTGGCAGCAGGCCGTCGAGCAGAACGGCTGGACGCCGGCCATGTTGACGGGTGACGAATTCAGCAAGTTCGTCGAAGACGAATTTGCGAGCCTGCGCGCGACCATGACCAAGGCCGGGATGATCTGAGGTCAGCCGGAGTGCGGTTCCCATCACTGTGAATCGCATGGCTTGGAAGGAGGCCAGGAAAAGAAACTTGGTTGCTGATCTTCAATCCCGGCCGCACAGGCACTGCGGGTTGTCCGCCCGCAGGACCTGCCAAGACGCCAGTTAACCCCCAACGCCCGACGAGCCCGAGACTGCGTGCATCGTCTTCCAAGCGGAATGGTTCCAGCTCGGCTGGAACTTCGATGCTTCTCAGATTTACACTGAAAACTGAGTGTCATGCTCATTACAAAGGCCGGCATTTTCATGCTGGCCTTCGTCGTTTGCGTTGATGATTAATCAGACACCTGTGATTTATCAACTGAGTGCTTGCTGGTCAAACCGTCGTGCTCAATCGTAGTTTGGACGATGCTTAGTCTTAAACTCGGTTAAACCAAGCATCGACATGAGCAGCGATGAGCAGGCTGTTGGCGTCCATCATGAGCATGTGAGAGTTGCCGTGCTGGCCTATGTCGGGCAGCGACATCCATTGAGTGGACGGATGCTCCACGTGGAAGTCCCATAGGCGTTGGCGCATGTGCGGCCAGCGCGCATCCTGTGCCATGTTATCGCCCATGACGATAAGCGTCGGCGTGTCGTAGCGCCGCTCGGTTTCGTCCAACAACGGCACGCTGGCAGGCTCCAGGCCGACCAGTGCCCGGATGCGGCCCGGCAGGGCGTGCGCCAAGCGCAGTCCGAACACGCCGGCCTGCGAATGTGCGATCACGCAGGCCGGGCCGACCCGGTCCAGCAGCTCGGCGTGCGCCGTGAGAATGGCAGTGTCGGTGTGTGTCCAGCGCGGCACCATCTGGCGCTGCAATCCTTCGAAGGCCTCGGGCGGGAATTGGCCATTGGCGTAGGGATGCCGCTGCTCCGGGTCCGGGTGGTAGCTCGACGGTCCGGGTCCCAGCCGGAAGCGCCCCCAGATGTCGGCCGCTGTCTGGCTCAGCGGCGGCTCGGGCCACACCTCTGGGACGGGCGCTTGGCCCGAACGGCCGCGCTCCACGGCGTCGCAGAGGTAGCAGTCCCAGCCTCGACGGATGAAGAAGTTGAGCCAGCCCTCGCGGCCGTCCGGCGTGGTTTCCCAGGCCTTGCCGGTCATGCCGCCGCCGTGCCAGAACAAGAGCGGCGGATGGCCGTTCGGCACCTCTGGCAAGAAGTACTGCACGTACATCTGCTCGACCACATAGTCGCCGTTGGGGTCGAGCCGCACCGGCTGGCCGCCCTCGGCCATCAGGGCCTCCCGAACGGGCAAACCGCCCAAGGTCACCTTGCGACCAGCCGTGTGGAATGAGCCCATGTCGCGCAACCGCAAAGGAGCAGGGCGCGCGGTTCGGGTTGATGCTTCCTGTGGCATGGCGCTCATTCCGCCCGAATTCCACGCTTTTCGATGATGGCCTTCCACTTGACAGTCTCGCCCGCGATGAAGTCGGCCAGCGCGGCGCGGCTGCCCGCTGCCGTGACCACGCCGAGCTGCGTCATGCGCTCGGCCACGGCTGGGTCCTTCAGGGCGTCGTTGAACGCGGCGTTCAGGCGCTGCAGCACCGGCTCCGGCGTGCCTGCCGGCGCCAGCAGGCCGAACCAGGGCGTGATGACAAAGTTCGGCACGCCGGCTTCGGCAAAGGTGGGCACGTCGGGAACGGACGGCGAGCGCTTCTCGCTGGCCACGGCCAGGGCGCGCAGCTTGCCGGACTTGATGCTCGGCAGCGAGGCGGGCAGGTTGTCGAAGTACATGTCCACCTGGCCACCCAATAGGTCAGTCGCAACTTGCCCAGCGCCTTTGTAAGGCACATGGGTCAGGTCCACGCCGGTCTGCGCGCGCAGCAGCTCGGTCGCCAGGTGCGCCGAGGTGCCCACGCCCGAGGACGCCGAATTGAGCTTGCCCGGATTGGCACGCGCATAGGCAAGCAGCTCGCCGACCGATTTCGCGGGCACCTTGGGATTGACCACCAGCACGCTGGGCACCGTGGCCAACATGGCGACGGGAGCGAAATCCTTCTTGATGTCGTAGGGCGCGGGCTTGTAGATCAGCGGCGCCACGCTGCAGCCGAAGGCGCACATCAGCAGTGTCTGGCCGTCGGGCTTGGCGCGCGCCACGGCTTGCGCACCGATGTTGCCGCCAGCGCCGCCGCGGTTGTCCACCACCACCGGCTGGCCCAGGCGTTTGCCGACCGCCTCACCCAGCACGCGGGCCAGGATGTCAGGCGTGCCGCCGGCCGGGAACGGCACCACGATGCTCACCGGGCGATCGGGAAACTCGGCCGCCGATGCCTGCGCCACGGCGAGAGCGGTGGACCCAGCGACGATCAGGGAAAAGCAGCTACGGACGAAGCGGAGGGAACGGACTGGCATGTGAAGGTCTCTTGTTGGTTTGCGGAACGAAACGGGTCGGAGCACGGCTGGCAAGCCGGGGGATGCCCGACGACGAACGGACTCTAGGAGCGCCCGGGCGCCATGCCCAATGCCGGAATTGCAAGTCGCTCATACCGTTTTCGGCATAGAGTCTGGAAACCATGGCACTTGCAAACGACGACACCGCTCCTTCTAGGCTCTCGCCATCGCTTCGGAGGCTGGATCTGAACCTGCTGCTGACCTTCGATGCGCTCATGCAGGCGCGCAGCGCCACATCGGCTGCGCACCTGCTGCACAAGACGCAGCCCGCCATCAGCCGCGATCTGGCACGCCTGCGTGAGCGCTTAGCCGATCCGCTGCTGGTCGTCACGAAGGGACGTCTGGTCCCTACCGAACGGGCACTGGAACTCCATGCCGTGGTGCGTGAGAGCCTGGGTCAGATCGAGACTGCGCTGAACCCGCCAGCCGCTTTCGATCCGAGACGAGCGGAAGGAAGCATCCACATCGGCACTGGCGCGCACATCGAGCTTTTGATCGCTGCGCCCTTGCTGGCCAGCTTGCGACGCCAGGCGCCTGGCGTGACGCTGCGCTTTCAGTCGGTGCACGGCAACTTCGAACCCGACGACCTCGACAGCGAACGCATGGACATTGCTGTTGGCGTGTTCGAGGACATTGCGCCGCGCTTTCCTGTCGAGCATCTGCTTGACGACAGCCGCGTCTGCGTGGTGGCAGCTACCCATCCAATGGCCAAGAGGAAGCGGTTGTCGCTCGACGACCTCTCACAGCTCGACTGGTTTGCCTTCGCGCACATGCATGGCAGGGAGACCACCTTCGACCGGGCGCTCAAGCCATTGCACCGCAAGATAATGTTTTCGGCCTACCTGTCAGGCTTCGGCATTACGCCGCACGTTCTGATGAACACCGAGTACGCAACCACGATGCCTCAGTGCGTGGCCCGGCTCCATCAGCGGCACTTTCCGCTAGCTATCCTGCAGATGCCTGAGCCACTTCGCACGATGCGCATTTCCATGGCTTGGTCGCGACGGCAAGATGCGTCACCACTGCACGCATGGATGCGCGCGCAGTTGCGATTGGCCATTGCAGTGCATCTGGAGCAATGACGATCGACTCGTTGGTTGATAAGTCAGCCGAATGTGATTTATCAACAGATATGATGTCTGACTGATCGCTTCCGGGCGCTTGTAGAGCACTGGGTCACATCGTCCAACGCCCTAATGCGGGCTGTCGGCTTCTACGCTTCGTACGCTACTTCCAGAGCGTTTTGCCGATCGATGCAGAAAAGCTTTCGGTAGGCAGAGGGCGAGGTCTGCAGCTGGTTGGCGAACAGCTGGCGAAGTGAGAGGGCGGTGCCGAACCCGACTTCGGTGGCCACGCGCTCGATCGGGAAGTCGGTGGTCTCCAGCAACTGCTGCGCCCGCGCGATGCGCTCCGCAGCCAGCCACTTGACCACGGTAGTGCCCGTCGCCTCGCGAAAACGTCGCGTGAAGGTGCGGCGGCTCATCCGCGCGACGTCAGCCAAGGTGTCCAGCGACAGCGGTTCGGACAAGTGGCTGCGTGCCCATTCCAGCACGCCGGGCAAGCGGTTTTCGCTCGGCAGCGCAGGCACCGGCTGCTCGATGTACTGGGCCTGGCCGCCCTGGCGGTGAGGCGGTGTCACCAGCATCCGCGCGACACGGTTGGCGACGTCGGCGCCGTGGCGCTGACGCACGAGGTTCAGGCAGCAATCGATCGCCGCAACCGTCCCGGCCGATGTGATGACGTTGCCATCGTCCACGTAGAGCACATCGCGAAGAAAGTCGGTCCGCGGAAAGCGCGTGGCGAAGAGTTCGCGACAAGCCCAGTGCGTGGTCGCCCGGCGCCCGTCGAGCAGACCTGCATCGCCCAGCACGAACGCGCCCAGGCACAGGCCAACCACCTGCGCACCGCGCGCATGCGCCTTGCGCAAGGCCTCGCTCAGCACCGCAGGCGCGGCCTTTTCTGGATGGTCCCAAGCCGGAACGATGACGACGTCGGCATCGACCATGGCATCAAGGCCGCTGGGCACCTCGATCTCCATGCCCTGGTCACAGCGCACACGACCGGGCGTCGGTGCGCAGTAGCGCACTTCGTACGGTGGGAAGCCCACGGGTGCCGGCGTTACCCCGAACACCATGCTGGGCACCGAGAGGTGAAACAGGCTGACGCCCTCGAAGGCAAGCACGGCGACGCGGACGGGTGGCATGGCAACTCCAGGATCAAGACTCAACAAATGGCCCAATCCTAGCGATCAAAGTCATCCGGGCCAATGGTGCAAAGCGTCGTCGATCCGCAAACTGGACCCACCGCACGAACACCAGTTCATCGTGCGCAACCAGCAAACCAATGATCGATAAGGAAATCCCCATGAAAGTCTTGAATGTTCTGCGTGCCAGCGTCGCACTTGGCAGCATCGGCATGCTCGTCGCCTGCGGCACGGCCTACTCCGGCAACAGCGCTTCAAGCGTTCCCGCTCCCACGGCGGCAACCGTCGTGCAGCTCCAGCAGATTCGCAACGCGACCGTCAAGATCGATTTCGCCGGCACCACGTTCCTGGTCGATCCGATGCTCTCAGCCAAGGGTGCGTTTCCGGGTTTCCCCAACACCTACCGCAGCGAACTGCGCAATCCCCTGGTGGATCTGCCCTTCACGGCCGATCAAGTGCTCGAGAGCGTTGAAGCCGTCGTGGTGACCCACACCCACACCGACCATTGGGACGAAGCCGCACAGAAGCGCATTCCAAAGAACATGCCCATCTTTGTGCAGAACGACTTGGACGCCAAGACGATCCGTGGTCAGGGCTTCAAGGACGTGCGTGTGCTTCAGGACACCACCACGTTCAATGGCGTGAAGCTGAGCAAGACCGGTGGCCAGCATGGCACCGACTTGTGGTTTGCGGACCCTGCACGTTCAGAGGGCATGGGCCCGGTCATGGGCGTCGTGTTCTCGGCACCCAAGGCCAAGACGGTCTATGTGGCCGGTGACACCGTCTGGCGTCCAGAAGTGGACCAAGCCCTGAAGACCCACAAGCCGGACGTCATCGTCCTGAACACCGGCAGTGCCCTCATGAGCGGCTTCGAGGAGCATCCGATCATCATGGGCAAGCAGGACGCCCTCCAAGCTGCCAAGGCAGCGCCCAAGGCGGCCATCGTGGCGGTGCATATGGATTCGGTGAATCACATGTCGCTCAGCCGCAAGGAACTGCGCGCTTTCGTGCAGGAGCAAAAGATTCAGGATCGCGTCGCCATTCCTGCGGATGGCGAGACGATGAAGTTTTGAGCCTTGCTGTATTGCCCGAGATACCAAGCAGTTCCGTCCACCCACAGAAAGACCGACCCATGAAAAAAGCACTTGTCGTCATCGACATCCAGAATGAATACTTTCCCGGCGGAGGGTTCGTGTTGGAGGGTGCCGAGGAAGCCTGTCGAGGCGCCATCGAAGCGATTGAGAGTGCAAAACGCGAGGGATGGCTGGTCGTCAGCGTGCAGCACGTCAATGCGCCGGATGCGCCTGCTTTCAAGCCCGACACGGAAGGCGTGAAAACGCATGCCAGCATTGCCGCCGCGCTTGGGGATATTCCCATCGTTGTGAAAGGAGAAGCCGACAGCTTCTTCGAGACCGACCTAGAAAAGATTGTGCGTGACGCCGGAATCACGGACCTCTATCTCACGGGCATGATGACGCAGCACTGCGTCACCCATACCGCATTGTCTCCACAAGCACGCGACATGAACGTTCACATCATTGCCAAGGGCTGCGCTGCGCCTGCCAAGGCGTTGAGTGACCTAGCCCTGCAGGGACTATCTGCTCGCTGCCAAGTTGAATAAAACGATTGCGTCCGGGTTAAGCCGCTTTTTATTTTGAAGCTTGTCTGCCAGTATAGCACTTTGATACAAATCACAATGTTCTCTAAATTAAATAACACATGATCCGCATTTAAGTATGACCAATAATCAGTTGGGAGGGCGACCGCTAGGGTTTATTCTTGTCGTTTTGACCGCCACCGGATGGGGGATAGGTTGGACCGTCTTCAAGTCTTTGCTCGACATCTGGCCACCGCTTTTCGCCAGAGGTATGTGCGGCTTGGTGGGTGCAACCACACTCGCAGCAATCGCCTACGCGACCAACCGCTCGCTTGCTGTCCCTCGCGCCATCTGGTTTAGCGTCATCGTGGCCGCACTCATCAACGTCGCTGTTTGGATGGGCTTTACTGCACTTTCTTTGCGCTGGCTCAATGTGAGTGAGGGTACGCTGCTGACTTACACCATGCCACTTTGGGTCATGCTGTTGGCATGGCCCATGCTGGGTGAAAAACCCAGCGTGCGAGATCTGGTAGCGTTAACGCTTGGTCTTGCAGGTGTTGCATTGCTCGTGGCAGGCCCGCAGCTTTCTATTCCAGCCAATAAATTTCCTGGCGTTTTATTCGCACTGACTGCTGCAGTGTTGTTCGCTTTTGGCAGCTTGAAGGCCAGATCACCTCTGCCCATTGACCCGCTTTGTGCCACAGCTTGGTTGGTGTTCATCGGAAGCGTGAGCATGGTGTTACTCAGTCTGATCTTTGAGAAACCAAAACTCGGCGCTGTAAGTCTGGCGAACGTCGCACCGCTTCTTTATATCGCGCTCGTTCCTATGGCCGCGTGCTATCTGACTTGGTTTGGAGCGTTGCAACGGCTTGCTGCAACGGAGGCCGCAATGGGCACGTTGCTCGTGCCCCTTGTTGGAACTGTGACCGCTGCAATCTGGCTGAATGAGCCGTTAAGCGAAAAAACTTACGCATCTTTTGCACTGATCATTGGTGGCGTTGCTTTGTCGATCCTAGGACGCAATCGATAGATTGCGGTTGGTATTTGACAATTCACGTCATATAAAGCATCGATGCGACGTGTATTTCTGTACCCAATCTTAGAAAAATGGTTACTGTTGAAATTACAGTAGTAGCTTCCAGGTTTTAGCATATGCAAGATCATTGTGAATTTCAGTATTGCTATTTTAAAGAGTACAAATTTCTGCAATCACTTTTGAAAAATTAAACACCAATCCAGGCCGATGTACAATGTGTATCCTCGACCGATCGAATTTGGTTTGTGGATATTGCATGCTAATAAATCAGCAAAATTTGATTTATCAACAGCTATTTTGAGTTTGCTTTATTGCATTAGCCGCCAAAATGATTAGAGCGTTTCGGTGCGTGCTGCATCAGTGACTACCACGTCCACGTCGTCGGTTGAGCGGCCTTCACACAGGGCAAACAGCGAGATGGCCTTATCGCAGTACTGGCAGTGCCCGTGGCAGCAGTCGTGCATGAGGAAGGCCACCAGATCCGACAGTGTGGAGAACACCGCGCTGTAGACGATGAAGCGGCCGTTGCGCCGGCTCTGGATCAAGCCCGCTTGCTCAAGCTGGTTGAGGTGGAACGAGATGCGTGGCGCCGCCGCGCCATCGCTGCCAAGTTTTTCGGCGATGGCGCCCGCGGCCAATCCATCGGCGCCAGCCACCACCAGCAGCCGGACGATCCGCAACCGGGTTTCCTGCGAGATGGCGGCAAAACTCGTCAGCGCCTGCTGTTCTTTCATCATGGGCTGTGTGACCTGTGTGCTGCTCAAACTGCACTCATTGTGCCGCCAGCCTGATCTTCGCGTGGTCGTCATTTCAATAGGGCAAGACTTGTTGCAATGTTAGGATGTGGCCCGCCCGACCACCGGGCACGCGCGCCACGCCTGGCGCAGGGCTTCCCATGCAATACCTCCGAGATCGTCTGGAGACCCATCAGGTCGCCATCTACTTCTGCACCGTCGCCGTGGCGTTGGGCCTGTCCACGCAGGTCGTGGGCACGCAGCGCCTGGAGAGCGCCATCAACCCGGCCCTGGCCCTGATGCTGTTCGTGACCTTCCTGCAGGTGCCGCTGGCCGAGCTGGGTCAGGCCTTTTCGCGGGTGCGGTTCCTCGCGGCCTTGCTCGCCACGAACTTTGTGCTGGTGCCGCTCCTGGTGGCGGTGCTCGTCCAGTTCCTGCCACCGGACCCGCTGATCCGCCTGGGCGTGCTGCTGGTGTTGCTGGCGCCCTGCATCGACTACGTGGTGACCTTCGCGCACCTCGGCCGGGCCGATGCTCGGCTGCTCCTGGCGGCCACGCCCACGCTGCTGATCGCGCAGATGGTGCTGCTGCCGGTCTACCTGCGCCTCTTCCTCGGGGACGCTGCGGCCGGCCTGGTGCAGCTGGGTCCGTTCGTGCATGCATTCGTGTGGCTGATCGCCGTGCCGCTGGTCCTGGCGGCTGTCGTGCAGCTGTGGGCCGCCAAGAGCCCGGTCGGCCTGCGCGTGTCGAGCGTGCTGGGCCTCCTGCCGGTACCCGCGACGGCCCTGGTCCTGTTCATCGTGATCCTGGCGGTGGTGCCGCAACTCGGCTCGGCCATCGACGCCGCCCTGAGCGTGGTGCCGGTCTACATCGCCTTTGCGCTGGCAGCGCCACTCATCGGCTGGGGAGTCAGCCGGCTGTTCTGGCTGGATGCGCCGGCCGGCCGCGCCGTGGCCTTCAGTGCGGGCACGCGCAACTCCCTGGTGGTCCTCCCGCTGGCCCTGGTCGTGCCGGGTGCGATTCCCATCCTGCCGGCCATCATCGTCACGCAGACGCTGGTCGAACTGGCGGCTGAGCTGGTCTATGTGCGGTGGCTGGCGCAGTTCGGCAGGAAGAGGGAACTGGCCTCGATGGCGCCTCGGTGAAGGCATCACTCGTCGTTCACGCGGCGGCCTCGGCGCCGGCGCCCATGCCCACACCGGCACACCCCGACGAAATCCATGTGTGGTTCCAATCGGCCACCCGCAAGGCCTTCGTGCTGTGCGCGCAAGGCTGGGTCGCGTGGGTGCGAGGTGTCGCGATCAAGGACGTCTGTGCGTCGGCCGCTTGATGGGTTGAAGGGCTGAGCGGTCTGACATCCAGCCCTTTTTTTGAGCCTTTTTGGAAATGATTCTTGTTTTTATGAGGAGTGCAGCGTGAAGAAGCTATGGAGCCTGATCGCAGGACTGGTGATGCTGGCAGGCGCAGCGGTGGCACAACCGGCCAGCGAAGGCGGGGTCGCCAAGCAACTCTGGCAGCTGCTGGACTATGTGGCGGTCGATTACAGCGGCGCCGTGGCCAACGGCGCGGTGGTCAGTCCGAGCGAGTACGCCGAGATGATCGACTTCACCGACAACGCCAGGAAGCAGGTGCAGCAACTGCCCGAGCACGCCTCGAAGGCGTCGATCGCAGCGGCCATCGACGCCCTGCGCGTGGCCGTCGAGCGCAAAGCCGATGCCGCCGAGGTGGCGCGACTGGCCCACGGCGCCAATGCGCTGGTCATGGCCGCCTACCCGATGCCGGTGGCACCGAAGGCCTTGCCCGACCTGTCGCGTGGCGCGGCCCTGTACGCCGCGCAGTGTGTCTCTTGCCATGGTGCCAAGGGCGGTGGCGATGGCCCGCTGGCGGCCAGCCTGGACCCGCAGCCGATCGCCTTCAACGATGCCGAGCGCGCTGCCTCGCGCAGCCTCATGGCGCTCTATCAGGTGGTCCTGCAAGGCGTCGAAGGCACCTCGATGCCGAGCTTTGCGGCGCTGCCTGATGAGGATCGCTGGGCACTCGCCTTCTTCGTCGGCACCTTGTCGCACGACGATGCCATGCGCAGCCGCGGCGAAGCGCTGTGGCGCAACGATGCGAATGTGAAACGCCGCTTTGTCGATCTGGCGGCTGTGACGACCACAACGGAGGTGGCCGCCGCCGAGACCATGCCTAGGGAGACGGCGCGGGATGTGACGGCCTACCTGCGCACGCATCCGGGCGTGGTCGAGGCCGGCAAGCCGACGGGCTTGGCGCTGGCGCGGCTGCGCCTGAAGGAAAGCCTGGACGCGTTGCACACCAACGACCGCAGCAAGGCGACGACGCTCGCGCTGTCGGCCTACCTCGATGGCTTCGAGCCGATCGAGCCGATGGTGGGCGCGCGCAACAAGTCGCTGCTGGTGGAGGTCGAGGACGCCATGCTGAACTACCGCTCGGAGGTGGCCCGAGGCACGCCCGAGCAGGCCGAAGCCGCCGCGCGTCAGCTGGACCGGCTGTTTGCGCAGGTCGATGCCGAGCTGGGCGACACGCAAGCCTCGCCCATGACCACCTTCGTCGGCGCGCTCACCATCTTGCTGCGCGAAGGACTGGAAGCCTTGCTCATCGTGATCGGGATGATCGCGTTCCTGAAAAAGGCCCAGCGCCCGGACGTGCTGCGCCATGTGCACGCGGGCTGGATCAGTGCGCTGGTGGCAGGTGCCCTGACCTGGGTCGTAGCCACCTACCTGGTGGAGATCAGCGGCGCGAGCCGGGAGGTCACCGAAGGGGTAGGGTCGGTCTTCGCGGCGGTCGTGTTGTTGAGCGTGGGCATGTGGATGCACCAGAAGAGCAGCGCCGGCCGCTGGCAGGCCTACCTGAACGACAAGCTGTCGGCGGCCATGACGCGGCGGTCGGCCTGGGCGTTGTTCGCCCTGGCCTTCATCGCGGTCTACCGGGAGGTGTTCGAGACGGTCCTGTTCTATTCCGCGCTCACGGCCGACGGAAACACGAACGCGTTGGCAGGCGGCTTTGTCACGGCCATCGTCTTGCTGGCGGTGGTGGCCTGGGTGCTGCTGCGCACCAGCGCCCGCATGCCCATTGGCAAGTTCTTCTCGATCACATCGGTGCTGGTCGCTGCCCTGGCGGTGATCCTGATCGGCAAGGGGGTGTCGGGTCTGCAGGAGGCTGGCTGGGTGGGGGTCTATCCGATCGCTGCGCCGCGCATCGAGATCCTTGGCCTCTATCCGACGTTGGAGACGGTGCTGGCACAGGCGGTCGTTCTGTTGATCGCGTTGGGTGGGTTTGCGCTCAATGCCAGACAAGGCGCGAAGTTGAAAGCGACTTAAAGAAAAAGCGACTGGTCCATATTAATGTATCAGTCGCTCCTCGATTTTAAATAAGCTTCACTTAAATAAAAAACGCGGGTTTTGACAGGAAGCTCAATTGGTGTAGCAGCTAGGTAGCATGTGCATGCATTAATATGACTAACTGAAAAAAGGCAGCCTTCGACGCTGCCTTTTTTGTTTAGGTTGATGATAAATCACCCAATTGTGATTTATCAACAGAACACTTGAAAGATTTAGTTAGGTTCAAAGCAAGAAAAAACTTCAGTTAAATTAAATAAAGTCGCTGTGAGCAGCGTCCGGTAAAGATCGACCGAATATCAGGTAGCCAACAAAGTTTGCTAGCGCTTTCCGAGGTTTTTGAATCTGCTTCTTAAATCGTTCAAGGAATCGGCCAAAGTGGCCTTGAACACATCGGGTTGCTGCACAGCCAATACGTGGTAGAGATCGGCCGCCTCCTGTGCTGTCGACAGAGCTGGCCCGTGCTTGCCAAGGTCACTAAATGCGATGGCTAAGTTATGAAGCGCTCGGACCAAAGTGGTCTGATGTACATCCGGTCGCTGCTCGGCGAGTGCGCGGTAGTGACCGATTGCTTCCTGTGTGGTCGACATTGCCGACTCGAGCTGGCCCAGATCGTTGAGTATGACGGCCAAGTTGTTAAGAGACATGGCCAGATCGGCGTTAAATACATCGGGTCGCTGTGCGGCCAATTCGTGGTAGATATTGACCGCCTCTTGCCCGCTCGATGAGGCTTGCTCGTGCTGGCCTAGGTTAGCAAGTGCGATGGCCAAGTTATTAAGCGATTGGGCCAGATCGGCCTTAAATACTTCAGGTTGCTGCGCGGCAAGTGTGCGACGAAGATCGACTGCCTCCTGTATGGTAAACAAAGCTGGCTCATGCAGGCCCAAGGCGCCGAATCTGTTGGCCAGATCGTTGAGCGACTCTGCCAACTCCGACCTGAATACATCGGGTCGTTGCGCCGTCAGTGCACGGCGGAGATCAGCTGCTTCTTTTGCATTCAACAAGGCTAACTCGCGTCGACCCAGGTTGCTGAGTATGATGGCTAAGAGATTCA
>Ga0308163_10000971_pt1 | contig 36681 bp, 29 predicted proteins | sample PhyTR1_FD_201037 | JGI IMG/M metagenome (GOLD analysis project Ga0308163, IMG submission 201037) | Phyllosphere microbial communities from UC Gill Tract Community Farm, Albany, California, United States - DLSLT.R1 | ecosystem: Host-associated > Plants > Phyllosphere > Unclassified | place: USA... | reverse complement strand
AGGCGAACGGTGTCACCTACTTGCGTATTCCGGTAAAATGGAAAGCCGGCCATCCGTGATGTCATACGATCGCTGACACGGCTTTGTGCTTAGCGTACGTTTTCGACCATCCTCTCACCGGTCCCCTAAAGGGCAGCGACGAGTTCATACAAGCTCCGATTGGGGGAGCTCTTCCATGCATACGTCTGAAAACAATGCAAGCGTATGCCAGCAAGTTCGGCGGCACCCGTCTTTATGGATACCGGCCGGGTGAACAACATCATTCAGTGTATCGTTCACACCTAGCGAACTGATTCAGATAACGCGGCGGACATCATGGCAAAATTATTCTAGCTTGTCGGGCATGGATCCTAGATACGTCATTTGCGCCTGCCACTGGTCGATGCGGGCTTTAGTCTCCGTAACATGCGTAACATGTACGTAATGGCGGACGTCGGGTTTGGTTCTGGTGGAATGGCGATTCTCGTACACCCTGACTCCTCCTCTTCGCTCATCCTGCCGCAGTTAGTACGACAAGCCGAAGCGCATGTTCAGGAACGGTTTCTTGAGTTTTTTGCTGCCACGATCCGTAACGCCAATACCCGTCGGGCCTATGCACGCGGGTGCGCCGACTTCCTTGCATGGTGTGCCGCACGCCAGGTGACGGCGCTTTCCCAGATTCAGCCGTTACATGTCGCTGCATGGATTGAAGAACTAGGGCGCGTCGCGTCGGTGCCGACGGTAAAGCAACGGCTAGCAAGCGTGCGGCACCTGTTCGACTGGCTGGTTCGCACCCAGGTGGTGCAACATAACCCGGCCATCTCAGTCCGTGGGCCATCGCATAGCATACGCCGCGGCAAGACGCCGGTGCTGGCACCGGACGAGGCTCGAGCCTTGCTCGACTCGATCGATATCACGACCCCTGGGGGAATGCGGGACCGCGCACTGATCGGCCTGATGGTTTACAGTTTTGCGCGTGTGGGGGCCGCGCTAGCGATGCGGGTCGAGGATGTGTTCGTGCAAAATAGGCGGCTGTGGGTGCGGCTTCACGAGAAAGGCGGCAAGCGGCATGAGATGCCATGCCACCACAATCTCGAAACGTACCTTCATACATATATCGAAGGATGTGCGCTCGAAAGCGACCGCAAAGGGCCGCTGTTTCGAACCATCGCACGCGGGATAGGGCAATTGAGCACGACCCCCCTGCCCCAGGCCAATGCCTATATGATGGTCCGGCGCCGCGCCGCGGCGGCGGGCATTCGCACCGCGATAGGTAATCATAGCTTCCGCGCCACCGGGATCACGGCCTATCTAAAGAATGGTGGTACGTTGGAACGTGCGGCGGCGATGGCGAACCATGCATCGACTCGAACTACTCAGCTTTATGATCGTCGGCAGGATGAGGTGACACTAGATGAGGTCGAACGCATCTTGATCTGACATGTCGACGTGTATGCACCTCTACATGGTGATAGAACATCTTCACTGCCTATGGGACTATCAGGACCGATAAGGCTGTGACTGGCATCCAGCCTCACCAGACAGGAATATCACGCCAGGGTACTAGTATTTTGGCTGTTGTGAATTTCTAAGAAAGTGACAGTGTGCTGGAATCGACGGTTAAGAAGGAACAAAATATGAGTTTCACTAAAAACAAAAATTTAACTTCGTACAATTAGCAAGAGCTACACCTAAAAACAGTTTTATTATTAAGTAGTTTGACATATTACTTGATGAAGAAAAATACTATGGTGCCATGTCAATTTCGCGTGGCGTCAAACGTATTATTTTAGCATTCCACCATTCAGACAAATTCTTTCCTAACTTGATACCCGCCTTTTCAATAAAAATATAGGTCGCTGCCGCTATAGGTACAATGATTGTGGCAGCTATAATAAGAATTATAGTACTTTGGTTAATACTAAGATTATAAATAATTCTTCGACCTTCAATAAATAGGATGTCAAGAACGATCCCATGCAACAAGTATATACCGAATGAAACCTCGCCAAGCACCAGTGCAGATCTTGCACGAAAAACTCCAAAAAAGCTGTTGCCGCAGGCTACGCATATGAAGAAAAATGCAAATAGCGGCATTCCAAGGCCATAGGGGTTCTCAAATAGAACCATGCCAGCTACCAGCGCTGCCAGAGCAAATATCGAGACAGAGCGCCTGCTCAACATTGTACGCAATGCGTCTTTAGATTGTATTTCGTAGGCAATCATCCCCATTGCGAACAACGGAAAATAGCGCAGCGGTTCCAAGTGATGGCCTGTGAGCTTTGCTGCTATTTTAAGAGCTGCGATGATGCAAAGCATACTGATGGGAACCAGCCAGGTCGGGAGACGGGCAGTTTTCGTGGTGTCCATGGCGATAGCACACAGTGGCAACACGAGGAGGTAAAATACCCATTCGTACCAGAGCGACCAAAGGACATACGCATTGAGGCGACCGCTATCGTAGTAGCCTAGAAGGTTGGGCTCATCCCAACTGATGATCCAGCGAGCCGCATTTCGCGCATAGGCAAGATTGAAGACCCCGCCGCCTCTTACTACGATTAGCAACGATATTACAAAGACAGAGAAGGTCACCAACGGCACGATACGAAAAAATCGAGTTATATAGACTGAAGTCCACGATGTGTTTTTCCAACCCTTCAATATACGGGGGTAGAACACGAGGCCGGTCGTCATAAAGAACAGACCGACGGCGCCCGCACCCATCTGACCCAGAAAGTTGATGTCTGGGGCCTCCCATCGACCGCCAGTGTAAGAAACACGCGTCCATATATAAAAATGGTGGACCATAACCGATAGTGCGAGCCAACCCCTGAGCCCATCGACACTGCCCAAGCGCCTGTCACCAAGCGGCTGGGGAAAACCAGCTCTAGCTATAAGTAGGCCGAGCAACGTGCAAATGCCGGTCGCAACACAGGTTGCCGCTGCGAACCACAAAAGGAACATGTGTATTCAACCCCCGCACCACTCGGATCCTGCATGTTCAGATCCAAGCTCAGGGTCGCTATGAGGCTGACTAATAGTTTTCAACCGGAATAACCCGGCGTCAGCGAAGGCGTCCTGCCTTTCAACGCGGGCACTGAGCATTGTTGTTGCCCCATAAGGGCCTGACAGAGCCTCGCAGGTTTGCAGGATGAACTCGCGTGGGGATCGATAGCGCAAAGCGCGGGGCGGAAGCACCTCGTCATAATGGGCGAACCAGCCGTGCAGTTGGTCGATGACGCTCTGTGCGTTCGGCCTGGGGTTCACGCGGACATAATCGCGCCTGAGGGTGCGAACGAACGCCTCAGCCATGCCATTCGATTGAGGACTGCTGACCGGGGTCGTGCGCGGGATCAACTCGATGTCCCAGGCGAACGCATTTGTGTTGCGAGCGGTGTAGCAGCTGCCGTTGTCGGTAAGCCACTCGATCGGTTGGGGCACGCGGTTCACCCATCCGTAGCGATGCTCGACGGTGGCGACCATCAATTGCTGGACGTCCTCTGCGGTGATGCCGCCCGTCGTCGCCACGTGTCTCATCGCCTCGCGGTCGCAGCAGTCGAGCGCGAATGCGACACGTATCTTCTCGCCATTGTACAGGTGATCTCCAGCCCGTCGGAGCATCAGCGGGTGTTGCGTAGATCGATGGCGACCCGGCCATCGTGACGCCGTTCCTCGCGGCGTTCGCCGTCCCGCTGTAGCAGCAGCCATGCACCTTCATGACGCGGTAGACGCGTTTCGGATTGGGCGCTTCGCGCCCGGTCTTTCCGTCTTCCCGGCGCAGCAGAGCATGAACGCGGCGATAGTCATAGGTCGGCAGATCGGCGACGAGCGCGCGGATGTCGGCGACCAGCTCGGCATCCGGCAGCGGCGGTCGTCCGCGTGGTCGGGGCGACGGGCGATGGCGCATTGTGGACAGGTGTGGGCGAGCAATTCCGACCGCGCCTGACACCGCAATCATCGTCCGTCCCGCGGCAACGAGGTCGAGCGCAACAGCAGTTTTTTGGGCCTGCGGCCCGGGACATGGCCTCGCGGAGCAGGTCGTTCTCCATGGCCTTCTTGCCGAGCAGCCGGTGTAGTTCGCGCACCTGCGCCTCGAGCGCTCGGTACTTGGACGCCGGCACCACTTCCTCGCCAGCTGCCGCGGCGGTCAACGCACCCTGTGCCATCCACCGCCGCCAGGTGAAGATCTGATTGCCACCAATGCCGTGCCGGCGGGCGACGAGCGACACGCTCGTCCCCGGTAGATACGTCTCCTCGGCGATCCGGACCTTTTCCTCCGGTGTCCACCGCCTCCGGCGCTGAACACCGGAGAGAACCTCGCCATCGTTATAACGCCTGCTCTTATTTAAGAGCGGGGCCTTGTCAGGTCATTTTGGGGGCCACCTCAAGCATGCAATTGCGACCTCGTCCTGGATACCGAATGCAGTTTGCTGTCTGCCTAGTCCGAACATCCCAAAGCTCGATCCCCTATTAGGCAATCGCGATCGGATTGACGGGACGCGAGCTCATTAGCGTAAAATCTAGATCGACGCCTTTCCGGCCTTAACAGAATGCCAGTGTCCTGAGGCATGCTAAACTGGTCGGACATGCCAATGGGCCGTGTTCGAACGACGGCAGACGTGGTTAATATAATTATCTAAAAATATGAAAAGGTGGTTCAGGCTACGCGTTGCATAACAAAATTACGAACGCCCTATGACTCACAGTAGTAGTGATGTCCCCAAACGCAAAGAAGCCCGGCACAAAGGCCGGGCTTCTCAGGGATAGGGCCTACGTCGGCAAACGGCAGGCCTAGGCAGTTCACTCAGTCTGTATACATCTGAACGACAGACTATTCAAGGCTGCGTGTTTTCCAGCGACGCGTCTGTCTGGCGTGGTGTCAGTGCCGGTACGCCGAAGATGATGGTTTTGATTTAGGTGAGGCCGCTGTCGATGGTGTTCGCGTTCAGTCGGGAATCGTACGTTCGCATGCCTCCCACCGCCGCACTGACTCGTACGCTGGCATGGTGTGCAAACTAACTGCGATACCGATTACTCGGGAGGCCGGCCCCGGCGCCGCTCTGGTCGTGCTTGACACGTCAAGGCGCCTCGATAACAGGTCTACAATCTGACATGAATAATAATCTACATGTCGACATGTCGACATGTAGATGTGGAAACAACATAAGGGGTCATGATGCCGGTAATCGCGATCATCAGCCAAAAGGGCGGCGCCGGAAAGACGACGCTGGCGCTCCATCTCGCCGCTGTCGCACAGGACGCCGGCGCCGTGGCGCTGATCATTGACACCGATCCGCAGGCAACGGCGAGCCAATGGGCGGCTTGGCGCGAAGAAGCGCCTCCCGAGGTCATCGACTGTCCACCGCCGCGCCTCGCCGCCAAGATAGCGCAAGCCCAGCAGCAAGGTGCGCAGGTCATCGTCATCGACACGCCACCGCATGCCGACAGTGCGGCGCGTGCGGCGGTAGAGGCGGCCGACCTAGTGCTGATCCCGTGCCGGCCGAGTGCGTTCGACCTCGCCGCCATTCAGACCACGGCGAAATTGATCGAACTGCTGCGCAAGCCGGCCTTCGTGGTCTTCACCGCCGGCTCGCCGAACGCCCCGCGGGTCTACCAGGAAGCAGGCGAGCTGGTCGCAAGCTTCGGTACGCCGCCTTGTCCGGTATTGCTGCCGGATCGCGCTGCCTATCGGCATGCCAGTGCCAATGGCCGCACGGTTATCGAGACCGAGCCAGCCAGCAAGGCGGCCGAAGAGGTTCGCCAGCTCTACAAGTGGACATGTCGACAGTTAGGCATGCCGACACCTCGCTTTAAGAAGAAGACAGACGCATGAGCAGGAAATCAAGTTTCGCCAATCTACGCGGATCCGTGGCCACGGCCACCAAGACCGACACCGTGCCGCTCGGTGCTGCGCCAGTGATCGAGCCCGGGTCGCCTGGCGGCGCATTGCGTCCGGTTAGTCGAGAGGGCCGAAAGCAGATCGCCGGCTTTTTCTCGCCGGAAATGTCGCTTGCGATGCACGTACTGGCCCGGCGACAGGGGCGGAGCCTTCAGGCGCTGATGGCAGAGGCGTTCAACGACGTGCTGCGTAAGCACGGTGAGAGCCCGATCGGCGACTGATTGGCGATCTTCATGCCGACATGTCGATGTGTCGACATGTCGGCATGAAAAGGTCAGGTGTGATCGAGCGCCTTCAGGATGGCACGGCCATAGGCCGTCTTCTTGAACATCTCGCCACGCGCGCGTGCCTGGTCGGCGGTGATGAACCCCTGCTCATAGGCGATCTCCTCGAGACAGGCGATCTGAATGCCCTGACGGTGCTGGAGGGTGCGGACAAACTCCGAAGCTTCCAGCAAGCTGTCATGCGTTCCGGTGTCGAGCCAAGCATAGCCGCGGCCCATCTGTTCGACGTACAGGTCGCCGGCCTCCATGTAGAGGCGGTTGAGATCGGTGATCTCCAGCTCGCCGCGCGAGGAAGGTTGGAGGTTGCGGGCATATTCCACAACGCGGTTGTCGTAGAAATACAGGCCGGTGACCGCAGAGTTCGATTTTGGATGATCGGGCTTTTCCTCGATCGACAGCGCGCGACCGTCGGCTGCCAGTTCGACCACGCCGTAACGTTCCGGATCCTCGACGCGGTAGCTGAACACGCTTGCCCCATTTTCGCGCGCGACCGCGCTGGCGAGCAGTTCGGTCAGGTGCGCACCGAAGAAGATGTTGTCGCCAAGCACCAGCGCGACGCGGTCCTCGCCGATAAAGTCGGCGCCGATCGTGAAGGCCTGCGCGAGCCCCTCCGGACGGGGTTGTTCGGCATAGGAGATCGTCATGCCGAACGCCGAACCATCCTCAAACAGCCGCTGATAATTGCCAATATATTCGGGACTGGAAATGATCAGCACGTCGCGGATGCCGGCGAGCATCAGCACCGACAGCGGGTAATAGATCATCGGCTTGTCATAGACGGGTAGCAGCTGCTTGTTCACAGCCAGGGTCGCCGGATGGAGCCGCGTGCCCGAACCGCCTGCGAGAATAATGCCTTTCACTGCGTGGCTCCGATCAGTTCGTCTAGAATATCGTCCAGTGCAGCCTGCCAGGGACGGGGAATGATGCCATAGGCGCTGCCGATCGCGTCGTGGCTGAGCAGCGAGTTGGCGGGACGGCGGGCAGGGGTGGGGTATTCGCTCGTGGCGATCGACTCCACCGTTGCACTCGGGCCGCCACGTGCTGCCGACCGGTGGAATATCTCGGTGGCAAAGCCTGCCCAGCTGACTGCGCCGGTGTTGCTAAAATGGAAGGTCCCGGACGGGACATTCGAATCCTGTACGAGGCGCATCGCGATCGTCGCCAGCGCATCGGCGAGATCCGCAGCACTTGTCGGGCTGCCTCGCTGGTCGTCAACGACGCGGAGATGGCCGCGTTCGGCACCGACGCGCAACATCGTCTTCACAAAATTCGCGCCATGGGCACTGACGATCCAGGCCGTGCGCACGATCGCATGGCGCGCGCTGCTGGTCCGCACGGCGAGCTCGCCGCCCAGCTTGGACGCGCCATAGACCCCCAAGGGGGCGACCGGGTCGTTCACCTCCCATGCGCCCAGCTTGTCGCCGGCGAAGACATAGTCAGTCGATACCTGGACCAGCGGGATCCCGGCCGCGGCGCAGGCCTGGCCGAACGCCGCAGGGGCAAGCGCATTGACCTGCCACGCCGCTACCTGATCGGCTTCTGCCTTGTCGACCGCGGTATAGGCGGCGCTGTTGATGACCGCAGTCCAAGGCTGGCCATCATGCCCGGCCTGAACCGCTGCGATGATCGCAGCGGGATCGGCCAGGTCGAGCGCGTCGCGGTCGAGCGCAACGGCTTGCCACCCTTGTGGCCAGGAAAAGCGTGCGAGCTCGTGGCCAAGCTGACCATTGGCACCCGTGACCAGAACTTTCATCGACAGGCAGACATGTCGACAGGTGTACCCCTAGACATCATGCGATGCCGCGCCGCGCGGCAGCCTTGTCCGCGACCAGCGGACGCCACCAGGCCTCGTTCGCGAGATACCAATGCACCGTCTTTTCGATGCCCGTCTCGAACGTTTCCTGGGGGTGCCAGCCAAGCTCGGCGTTGATGCGGTTCGCATCGATCGCATAGCGCTTGTCGTGGCCAGGACGATCGGCGACCGACGTGATCTGTTCGGCATAGGGTTTGCCATCGGCGCGTGGGCGCAGCTGGTCCAGGATTGCGCAGATGGTGTGGACCACCTCGATGTTCTGCTTCTCGTTGAAGCCACCGATATTATAGGTCCGGCCAAGCTCGCCGCGCTCGAACACAGCCTGCAGCGCGCGGACATGATCCTCAACATACAGCCAGTCGCGGACCTGATCGCCCTTGCCGTAAACCGGCAGCGGTTCGCCATCGAGCGCCTTGGCAATCATCAGCGGAACCAGCTTCTCGGGGAAGTGATAGGGCCCGTAATTGTTCGAGCAGTTGGTGATGAGCACCGGCAGGCCATAGGTATGGCCCCAGGCCGAAACTAGATGGTCGGAGCCCGCCTTAGAGGCGGAATAGGGCGAGCGCGGGTCGTAAGGCGTTTCCTCGGTGAAGAGGCCTTCCTCGCCCAGCGAGCCATAGACCTCGTCGGTCGAGATGTGGTGGAAGCGGAACACGCCTTTCGACGCTTCGTCCAGTGTCTGCCAATACGCACGCGCTTCGGACAGCATCGCGAACGTCCCGACCAGATTGGTCTGGATAAAGGCATCGGGGCCGTCGATTGAGCGGTCGACATGGCTCTCGGCCGCCAGGTGCGTGATGACCTCGGGCTTGAACTCAGCAATCGCAGCACGCACCGCAGCGACGTCGCAGATGTCACCTTGGACAAACCGGTAGCGATTCGATGAGGCGACGTTCTCGACCGTCGACAGCGTGCCCGCATAGGTCAGCTTGTCGAAGTTCATCACCTCATGAGTGGTGTTCTCAATCAGGTGACGGATCAGCGCCGAGCCGATGAAGCCGGCGCCGCCGGTAACGAAGATACGCATGGAAGGTCCTTCAGGCGAGGGCGCCGAGCGGCCGCCCTTCATAGGAAAAGGGGCTATCGAATTCGGCCAGCGTCGGCTGAGCCCGATCTTTGGGGCTAAGTTCCGGCACCGCATCCGTAGGCATCGGCCAATCGATGCCGATGCTGTCCCAGCGAATGCCGCCATCGCATGCCGGCGCGTAGGTATCCGAGCATTTATAGGTCACTTCGCAATCGGCATCGAGCGTCAGAAAGCCGTGTGCAAACCCGATTGGAATAAAGAGCTGGTGGCCGTTCTCCGCCGACAGTTCGGCGCCGACCCATTTGCCATAGGTTGGGGAACCCCGGCGTACATCGACGGCTACGTCGAAGATCCTCCCGCGGATGCAGCGCACCAGCTTGTCCTGGCCGTATGGCGGCGTCTGGAAGTGGAGACCGCGTAAGGTGAACGCGGGGGCCGACAGGGAATGATTGTCCTGCACGAAGGTGCAGGAGATGCCGAGCGCGTCGAAGGCAGGCACCGAATAGACCTCGGTAAACCAGCCACGGGCGTCGCCGTGGCGCTTTGGTCGGATCAGCTGAACAGGGGAAGACATGGCAGCCCTATAACGAGGCTGTCCCACGCGGACAATTCGTCGATTTTCTCGCAGGGGGCGTCGCTTTTCGTGCGGGGGACGGTTTCGGCGCGCGCGGGCGGCGCCTGCGAAGACGACATACATCGATATGGACCAACCTTTCATGGTTATTCGAGGCTCTCGATCGCCTCAGTTAAATTTCCTTCAGCTTTGAGGGGAATTGCTGCGACTGCGGAGGCCTTTGACCATGCCTTGCTGATCGGTATCGACCGGTTTCCAAGTATCGGGCTGGACGCACAAATCCGGCCCTTCGCTGCGGTGATCCAAGCACTCATGTGGACATCTTCTTCGTGCCTAGCGGCTTTTTGATGATCTGTATTTTAGGACTGTATGTCAGGGGCACCAAGATCACCGGTAATTTCATGCGCGCGCGCATCCTGCGGATCTGGCCGATGTACGTGTTGATGACGACCGTCACATGCCTGAGACTGGCCTAAAATTCGGGAAAACGGGTACGTTGTCCTATGATCTCTAGCCCGAACGCCTGCACGGCTATCTGTTCATCCCGTTGTTTAACGTCGAAGGGCGGTTGCACCCGATCCTAGTGATCGGGTGGACGCTTATCTACAAAATGCTGTTCTACCTGTGCTTTGCATTAGTGATCGCGATCAAGAGACGGTTCCTCCTCCTGAACCTGACGCTGTTACTGGCGGGGTCGTTCCTGATTGCGCCCTGGCTTTCAGCGCTGTGGTACGAATTCCTCGACAATCCGATCCTGTTCAAGTTTGTGATCGGCGCCGGTATCGCGACAGTGCTGCACGCGCCGGGCTCGGCGAACCGGAGTGCGGTGCTGGCGATCGCCGGATTGTTGCTGTGCATAGTCGCCATGGTGCTGACGGGGCACCATGGTGATCGCCTCGTGGCCATGGGGCTGCCCGCAGCGATACTGTTCATCCTGGATCCGCCTAGATGCTGCTCGTCGCGGCGGGCTGCGCGGTAATGGCTTTGATCGTCGCCAGCCTGATCATCTATCGTTTTCTGAAAAGCCGATTACGCGCTTCCTGCAGCGAAAGACCCGGGTGTACGACCCCAGGCCGGTATGACGTCACCGACGCAGGGTTGACGAGTTGACGCTTTGTGCTGTTCTGAAATCCATGGCTCAATCCTCCTTGCTGAAGCGCTTTCGCTCAGAAGATCTGACCTTCTGGTCGCTGCTCGCCTTTCTCGCCATCGTGGCGCTGACGGGTGGGTCCTCGCGTGCCACGTCATGGGGCCATGTGATTACCCTGGCGGGGGCAACCGTGGCGGCAGCCGGCTGGCTCGCGTTTGCGCAGCCGTCCGCGGATCGGCGGATCAGGCTTGGCTTCGCGTTCCTGGGGGCATGCGCCGCGCTGATCTGCCTTCAGCTTGTGCCGTTGCCACCGAGCTGGTGGCGCAGCCTGCCGGGGCATAAGGCCTATGTCGTCGCAGCGGCAGCGACGGACACGCTCCAAGTCTGGCGCCCCGTGTCGCTTGTCCCCGATCTGACCTGGAGCGCGCTGTTCACGCTGACGATACCCGCCGCGCTGCTAATCGGCCTGTCGCGCCTGTCGACACGGCGACGCACGAAGCTGATGCTCCCGCTTGCGGTGCTGATTTTCGTTAGCGGCGTGCTGGGACTGGCACAGGTCACGGGTGGTCCCGGCAGCCCGCTGCGCTGGTATGGTGGCAATCCCGATCCTTCCGCCGTCGGCTTTCTGGCCAACCGCAATCATCAGGCGCTGCTGCTCGCCTGCGCGCTCCCAATACTGGCGGCATTGGCTAGCGTACCTGAATCGCGCGTCAACCGGCGCACCGCCATGCGGTGGGGTACATTGGGCGTCGCCGGCTTCATCGTGCTGATGCTGCCCAGCACGGGCTCTCGCGCCGGGCTGGTACTGGGCGGACTAGCGATCCTGCTTGCCACCGCGATCGCCGCACCGGTGCTGAAGCAGCGGCTGCTCGCCATGCGTCGCCGCAGCCGCCAGCGGTTCATCGCCGGGGTTTCCGTGGCGTTTGCAGCGTTCGTCGCTGTTTTCGTGTTCATGGGAAGGAATGTGGCGTTCAGCCGGATCGCCTCGCTTGATCCGATGACAGATCAACGGGTTCGTGCATTTCCCGTGGTCTCGGACATGACCGGCACGTTTTTCCCATGGGGAACCGGCGTCGGCGCGTTCGAGCCGGTTTTTCGCCACTTCGAGCCGTTCGCGCTGTTGAAGCTCACCTTCTTCAACCAGGCGCATAACGACATCGTCCAACTTGTGCTGGAAGGCGGCGTGCCAGCGGCACTGTTGCTGATCGTTTTCCTGCTGTGGTGGGGCATGGCGACCTTTAGGGCGTGGCGCACGCCGCCATCGCCGCAGGCTATGGCCGCACGGGCGGGATCGGCGGTCATTCTGCTGTGCTTGGCCGCCAGCATCGTCGATTACCCGCTTCGAACATCGTTAATGCTAACGATATTCTGCGTGGCCGCGGTCTGGATGTTGACGCCGGTGTCGGAGCGGAGTGGCGCGGAGGTCATCGATTGATGGCGTCTTTACGCTGCACGGCAACCCTTCTAAGGGCGCGGTAAGGCGTTCTCTGAAATTTGAAGTGGTTTGGTGGGGTAATGTCGCGCAAGTTTTTTCTGGCCGTCGGTCTGGCTCTTCTCACCGGCTGTGCTCACGAGGAGCCGATCCGCAGCACTGCGGATCTCAAGGTCGTTGAGACGGTAGGGCTGCCCGCGCCAGGCCGTGAAGACCTGGTGGCACCAGATCGCCCGAGCTATATAGGCCCACTTGATACTATCAATATCGAGGTGTTCAACACACCCGAGCTTACCCGCGACGTTATGGTTGACAGTGGTGGCCGCGTCGCCATTCCCCTGGTCGGGGTCATCGATGCAAACGGCCTGACCGCACCCGAACTGGCCCGCCGGATCGATGATGGCTTGCGAGGAAAATATGTCCGCGACCCTCAAGTAACGGTGTCGATAAAGGGTTCGGTAAGCCAAGTCGTGACGGTTGATGGCGCAATCGAAAAGCCGGGTTCCTACTCGGTTACTAACCAGTCCACCTTGATGCGGATCCTTGCGCAGAGCGGGGGCCTGACCGAATTCGCAAAGATCGACGATGTTGTGATCCTGCGCACGGTCGAGAGGAAGCGGATGGCCGGGCTCTACAATATCCAGCAGATCCGGCGCGGCGTCTATTCCGATCCAGCCATTTATCCCAACGACGTGATCGTCGTTGGTGAATCGGCGTCGCGACGCCTGTTCCGTAATGCCCTTGCCGTGGCGCCGATCCTGGCGGCACCGCTAATCGCCGTCATTCAGTAAGCGCACTGGGAAATAGTATGAATACCCCTGATCCCATGTTGCGCGGTAATCCCAGTGCAGGCACCGCGCTGGTCAAGGTTCCGGTGGAGCAAGCCCCGTTCCTGCGCTATGTTATGCGTTTGGCATTGCGCTGGAAGAAGACGATCATGGCCATCGTCGGTGGCTGTCTGCTGATCGGCCTGATCATTACTTTGCTGATGACGCCGCAGTATACGGCGATCTCGACGATCGAAATCGCGCGCGAATCCGACAAAGTCGTCGATCTGCGTGGCGCACAGCAAGAATCGAGCGATTCTGATCAGGAATTCTACTCGACTCAGTACGGCTTGCTGAAGTCGCGATCGCTAGCCGAACGGATCGCAGCGCAGTTGCAGTTGGTCGACGACCCCGCCTTTTTTGCCATGTTCGGCGTCAACACCGATGGCCCGCTATTCCAAGAAGGCCGAGCTGGACGGCTGGGTGCCGGTGGCCGACCAGAGCGACTGCGGATCGCTGGCGGGCTATTGCTCGACAATATCGATGTTGCCCCCGTACGGTCGTCACGACTAGTCGAGCTCAGCTTCACCAGCCCCGACCCTGCGCTGTCGCAGAAGGTCGCCAATGCCTGGTCTACGAATTTCATCGAAGCGACGTTGCAGCGTCGCTATCAGGCCAACAGCTACGCGCGCGAGTTCTTGGAAAAGCGGCTCGTCCAGTTGCGCCAGCGACTGGAAGCCTCCGAGCGTGCCCTCGTTGCCTATGCCTCGGCGCAGCGTATCATCAACATCCCCGGCACCGCGGGTGGTGCCGAGCGATCCCTGAACTCCGACGACCTGGGGTCGTTGAACACGGCGCTGAACGAAGCCACCGCAGACCGCGTGAGGGCAGAAGCACGCTTCCGCGCCAATCAAGGGCATGGCGGGCAGGCGAGTGAGGCGCTGACCAACAGCACTATCAATAGCCTGCGTACCAAGCGTGCTGAAGTCCAAGCCGATTACCAGAAGCTGATGCTGCAGTTCGAGCCAGGCTATCCGCCTGCACAGTCGCTCAAAGCACAGCTTACTCAGATTGATCGCAGCATCGCTAGCGAAGAGGGGCGTATCAATGGATCGATCGAGCTCGGCTATCGCGAAGCCCTTGGGCGCGAACAGGGCCTAAAGGCCCGGGTCGACGATCTGAAGAACAGCTCGCTCGATTTGCGGCGCCGTAACATCCAGTATCAGATACTGCAGCGCGATACCGATACGAACCGCGGTTTCTACGATACGCTGCTGGCGCGCTACAAGGAGATAGGCATCGCCGGCGGTGTTGGCGTCAACAACGTCTCGATCGTTGATCCGGCGGATGTTCCTCAGCGGCCATCCAGCCCGCGACTGGTCTTGAACATGCTGCTGGCATTGGTGATCGGCTGCTCGTTGGGTGCGATTGCCGCTTTCCTGCTCGAACAAGCGGATGAGGCGATTTCGGATCCGGCAGAGGTGGAACGCATGGTCGGTCTGCCGCTGCTGGGTAGCGTCCCCAAACTTGTGGGCAAGACGCCCAGCGAGGCGCTGGCTGATCGTAAATCGAGCATGGTTGACGCTTATCTGGCGGTGCAAACCAACCTGGCGTTCTCGACCGAGCACGGCGTTCCCCGGTCGTTGGCAATCACTAGCACCCGGCCGATGGAGGGCAAGTCAACCACAGCGCTGGCGCTTGCTACGACGCTGGCGCGGGCACAAAAGCGGGTCGTGCTGGTCGATGGCGACATGCGGTCGCCGTCGGTGCACCATCTCATCGGCACCGATCATCGCCACGGGCTGAGCAACTTCCTTGCCGGCGACGACGAAATCCAGGGTCTGATCCATTCGGTCGAGAATTTCGGTCTCTTCGCGATTACCGCCGGTCCAATTCCCCCCAATGCTGCGGAGCTGCTGACCAGCGAGCGGTTGAAGATGCTGATCAACCGCCTGCTCGAACAGTTCGATCACGTCGTGATCGATTCGCCGCCGGTGATGGGCCTCGCCGACGCGCCTCTGATCTGCAGCCAGGTCGAAGGCGTGATCTACGCGGTGGAATCGCACGGCATCCGGTCGAGCCTCGTCCGGACGGCGCTCAACCGCCTGTTCAGTGCACATGCACGTGTACTCGGTGCGGTGTTGACCAAGTTCGAAGCGAGTCGGAATGTCGGCGGCTACGAATACGGTTATAGCTACGGTAATCAGGATTGACCGTAGCTATGCCTGCGTCCGCGGATTGGCGTAGCGCTGGTTGGACCAAAGCGTTCGCCGTAGCGCTGGTCCTGCTCGTTGGGGTATTGGCGGTACGCCACAGCCTAGGCATGGCACTGGCCACGAAGCGGCCCGAGCTGGCTCTGCAGCTCGATCGCGAGAATGCCACGGTGCTGGCGCAGATGGCGTTGACGCTTGTGCAGGATGAAGCCACGCCGCAACGCCTCAAGGCACGCGACCTGGCGCGTGCCGCACTGGCGCGGGATGCGGGGAATGTGAATGCTCTGGCGGCCTTTGGCCTGGCCAGCGACAGGCCGAAGCAGGTGGCGGCTGTGTTCACCGCCGCCGATCGCCTGTCTCGCCGCAACCTGATCGTCCAAATTTGGATGATCGAAAACGCGGTTGCAAAGGGGGACGTCTCGGGCGCGCTGCGGCAGTATGACATCGCTCTGCGGACATCGCGCGCGGCCCCGTCGCTGCTCTTCCCAGTTCTGGTCGATGCGACCTCGAACGACCAATTGCTTCCTGCTATCGCTAAGACCCTGGCGCAGCGTCCGCTCTGGGGCGGCCTATATTTGCAGCAGCTGGCGCAGAGCGGGAAAGACCTCCACCGCATCGCGCTGCTATTCGCCATGTTGAAGCAGCAAGGCGTCGCCACCGGCGCCGCGGCTGACACTGCGCTCTACACCCGCTTGCTGGAAGCGCAGCTGTTCGACGACGCATGGAAAGTCTATGCTTCAGATCATCGTGGTGCACAGCACGCCGCGGTACGCGGTGACACGTTCGGCGAGGATCCGGTGGTCAAGACGCCGTATGACTGGCAGCTGAGCGACAACGAGTTCGTCACCGCGCGGATCGAGCAGACCACGTCGGCCAAGGGAGAGCTTATCTTTACTACGGCTGCAGGCGAGGGGGGCGATGTTGCAAGACAGACGCTGTCGCTGACGCCTGGAACCTATACGCTGCAAGCCGAAGTCGGCTCGATCGAAGCGGCCGACGCCCAGCCGCCCTATCTTCGTGTGGTCTGCCTACCTTCGGGCACCGAGCTGACGCGCAAGCCGTTGCTGCTACAGGGAACGAATGGCGTGAGCTTTTCGGTCTCGGCGGGGTGCCCTGCACAGACATTGTCAATCGTGGCGCCACCGGCTTCGGGTTTAGGCACGGTAAACGGGACCATACGCTTGGTTCGTCTAGCACGAACGGGCTGAGTAATAGGCATGGTGCCGTCTCAGGCGAGCAACCGCGTAACCGGGACGCCGCGCGCAAGTAAACATGTAGTCCGCACTGCCCAGGAGGTGTTTCCGGGCGAACGGGATTGTGCAGTAGATACCAGGTGCGTGCGTACCAGCTGGGTAAGAGAGTGTGAAAATCGCATCATGAGCAAGGTAACATCATGAAGCGCAGGAAATATCATCGCTTACGCTATCAGCTGGGCGGAACATTGCTGTTCGCCGCGCTCATTCCGTATCTTATCCGCCTCGTGACCATCGATAACGCAGCGCAGATGGGGCCCATCAACCAAGCCCTGTACGGCACCATCATAGCCATCGTGGCAGGGACTTTGCTGTTTAGGAACGTCACCACTTATCCGGGTGTCGAAAACTCGGCATATGTCCTGCCGGCTTTTACGATTTCGTTCGCGGCATTGCTGCTTGTGTTCATCATGACGCGACTGGATTACAACCGGACCATGCTGATCAGCGGCTACACGCTCAGCATCATCTGGTTCCTCGGCTTGTATTCGCGTCGGCACCGACACTCGGTCCTCAGGATCGGTGTGCTGCCGTTTGGTGAAAAGGCGCGCGTCGAACAGATTCCCGGGGTGGATTGGGTTACGTTGGTCGATAGTAATGCGTCGGTCATAGGCCTAGACGCGATCGCTGCGGACCTGCGCAGTGATTTGCCCAGCATGTGGGATCGTCGCCTAGCCGATTTCGCGTTGTCCGGCCTGCCGGTCTATCACACCAAGCATCTAATCGAATCGCTGACGGGGCGCGTCGAGCTCGAGCATCTGTCGGAAAACAGCTTCGGATCGCTCGCGCCGATCTCCGCCTTTATGACGGTGAAGGCCATTCTAGACTGGCTGATCGCCGCCTGTGCCGCCATCGTGCTGGCACCCGCGTTCATCACGCTGGCGATCGCCATCCGTACGACGTCGCCGGGGCCCGCGCTCTTTCGCCAGCGCCGCATCGGGTACAAAGGCGACGTCTTCACGGTCTACAAGTTTCGGACGATGACGGTCGAGCGCGAGCTCGATTGCGCTCGTGACGATGCGATGACCAAGAACGACGATGTCAGGATCACACCGCTTGGCCGGTTTCTTCGTCGTACCCGGATCGACGAGCTGCCACAGATCATCAATATTCTACGCGGCGAAATGAGCTGGATCGGGCCGCGGCCCGAGGCCGAAGTGCTATCGCGCTGGTACGAAGCGGAAATTCCGTTTTACCGGTACCGGCACATTGTGAAGCCAGGAATCACCGGATGGGCACAAGTCTCCCAAGGACACGTCACCGATCTCGACGACGTCCGGAGCAAGCTTCACTACGATTTCTATTACATCAAGCATTACTCGCCCTGGATTGACCTGCTTATCGTCGTGCGCACGATCGGTACCATGCTGACGGGGTTCGGGGCACGATGATCCGCCGCGCGATTGCATGGACAGTAGCGGGGCAGATCGTTTCGTTCGCCGCAACGTTCGGGATGACGGTGGTGCTGGCGCGGATCCTTGCGCCGCGCGAGATCGGCATGTTCGCGATTGCCGCCGCGGTTAGCGGCGTATTGCAGGCGCTGGCCGCGTTCGGCGTCGGCACCTATGTCGTACGTGAACACCAGTTGACCCCCGCCGTGCTCTCCACGGCTTTCACAATCAATGCGCTGACCGCCTGCCTGCTGGCATTGGCGCTGCTAGTCGGCAGCACGCTGTCGTCGATCACCATGGGCGAGCCGCTCGTCGGCACGGTGCTGCGCGTGCTGGCACTGGTACCTCTGCTGGGGATCATCGAGTTCCGTCCTTCGACGATGCTGCAGCGCGACATGAAGTTCTCAACTATTTCGCTGATCACCGTGGGGCGTACCGTCGTTACCGCGGCCGTCAGCATCGCCAGCGCGCTGGCGGGGGCGAGCGCGGTCAGCGCGGCTTATGGCGCGGTTGCCGGTGCGGTCACCAGTGCCGCCGCATTAGCGATTGTCGCGCGACGCTATAGCGGGTTCGGGCTGACGCTGGTTGGCTGGCGATCGATGGTCGTCTTTGGGTTTCAGACCCTTGCCATCGGTGGCGTTGCGGTGATCGCCTTCCGTCTGTCCGACTTTATCCTAGGGTCTATTCTCGGCCTGGTCGCGCTGGGTCTCTACAATCGCGCTGCCCAGCTTTCCGGCGTGCCAATTACCAACGTCTATTTCAGTCTCTCGCGGGTTTTGTTCGTTAAGCTGGCGGAGGATGCGCGGGCAGGGCGAGACATCGCCCATTCCTATCTGCGCGGGCTGGATATGATGTTGGCCGTGCTGTGGCCGATGCTGGCGGGACTGGCCTTACTGTCCGGGCCGGTGGTGGAGCTGCTGTTCGGCGGACGCTGGCTAGCGGCAGCGGTGCCGCTGGCGCTCCTGTCAATCGGGCAGATTGTTGGCCTGACCTATGCAATGAACTACGAATTGTTTGTGTTGCGCGATGAGGTCGCTCGTCAGACCCGCATCGAAACCATTCGCACAATCTTAGGACTAGCCGTCTTCGCCTATTGCTGTACCTTTGGCATCATCGGTGCCGCCTTCGGGCGGCTGATCGATCCGATCATCGGCATGATCTTCTATCTGCCGCAGGTGCGGCGCCTCTCTGGTGCGCCAACGCGTGCCTTCGTCAAAATCTATGCCCGCAATGCCGGCTTGACCGCGGCTGCACTGCTGTTTCCAGCGCTGGCGATGATCTGGACCCGCGATACGGTGGGGGTTCCCTATGCTCTACTCGGCGTGTCGCTGCTGGGCAGCGGACTGTGCTGGATAGGGGTGTTGGGGTGGATGCGGCATCCGCTGTGGGACGAGGTCGAGCGATTGGCGTTACGGGTGAGGATACCGAAGCGGCAGGTGCTGAAGTGAGCCGTCCGGTCGTCGATGTCGTCCTGGTAAACTGGAATTCAGGGGATCAGCTGACGGCAGCGCTTCGTTCGCTCGTCGATTATGGCGACGGCCTGGTCGCATCGGTCGTCGTGGTGGACAACGGCTCCACCGATGGATCGGACAGGATCGCCATGCCCGAACTTCCGCTGCGTATCGTGCCGGCAGGAAGCAATCTCGGCTTCGGCGCGGCCTGCAATCTCGGCGCGCGTATGAGTACCGCGCCGTACCTGTTGTTTCTCAATCCCGATGCCGAGTTAAAAGCGGGCGTGCTGGCGGGCGTGGTGGCGCATCTTGACGAGGACGGTGCGCACAAAACCGGCGTAGTCGGCGTACGACTGATCGATACCAACGGCGAAACCCACCGCCATTGCGCGCGCTTTCCCACCTGGCGATCATTCGTTGGGCAGAGCCTGGGTCTCTTCCGGCTTGGTCGCGGCTATTTTAAGCCCATTCCGCTACTGGACTTCGACCATCGGTCAAGCCGGCAAGTCGACCACGTCATGGGCGCCTTCTACTGTATGCGGCGTGCGCTGTTCGAGAGTTTGGACGGCTTCGACGAGGCTTTCTTCCTCTACATGGAGGATCTGGACCTGTCGAAGCGGGTCGTCGACGCGGGATACCGCATCGACTATCGCGCCGACCTGGTTGCCTTTCATAAGCAGGGCGGCACCTCCGACCAGATCAAGTCGCGACGCTACGCCTATATTTTGTCAAGCAACATGGTCTATGTCTGGAAACACCGTCCTTTGCATGAGGCTTTGGTCGTGAGCGGGGTGACTCTGCTCGGGGAGCCGGTGTCTCGCGCGGCGCGTTTCCTGGCGCAGCGCCGTCCTGCCGATGCTTGGGCCGCGCTTCAGGGCGTCGGTATGCTGTATGCCGGGCTGCCTGACGTCGTGCGCCGTATCCGACGGGCAAGACTGTCCAAGGTGGTAGCGCGTGGCTAAACTGGGTAGCCGACGGCCGCCAACGTCGCCAGCGTCTCCTCACGCTCGGCGACGTGCGACAACTTGCCCAGTAGCGAGCGTTTGAGGAAGGGGAAGCCGGCAGCCACCAACGGCAGCGCAACTTGGAGCGTCGGATCCTCGATTTCAGGTGTGTCGGCATACAGGAACGATCCCACCGACATCGATTTGGCCGCAACCCGCGCGAACCGCGTTTCTTGCCATAGCACGACCGCCCAAAAGTGGTTGAAGGCATGCCGCCTAGGCATCACCGAGGTGAGGGCGCCGAGCCGCTTCGGGGTGACGTCACGCAGATGAAAGGCATAGCTTTGAATATGGTTCTCGACGTTCGACGTCGCGGTGAAGCCGGTCAGGTCCCAACGGGCCCGGTCGAGCCAGGGGCGGAAATCCACCAGCGGCCCGAACGTCGAATCGTTGAGCACCAGCGCATCGCTGCCGGGACAATGCTCGGCAAGGCTACGCAATCCCAGGGCATAGGCCGAGAAGTCAAAGCCGGGCAGTGCCTTCCACAGCAACGCATCGGCCGCGCGTGACAGTTCGGCGGGAATAGCAGCGGCATTCGTCGCCGCGCACACTACCAGCAGCCGGCGTCCGAGCGCGCGTAGCCGATCGAGCGCGAAACGATGGGCCGGGTCGAGCCGCCCTTCGGGCAGATAGACGAAATACACGATCCACGCCCCTTCGCCCTTTGGGGGCACGAGCACTTCGCTGGCCGGAGCGGCGACGCGGCCGCGCAGCCGCTCCCGGTGCCTGGCGATCTGCACCCGCCAGGGCGCGGCTGTAGGGGTAAAGGTCCAGTCCGGCTGAAGCGCGGCCAGCCGCGGTGAAGACATGAGATCCATCATGGTCCTGTGGCGGTGCTCTGAACCGATGTCGAGCCGCACGTTCGGCGAAGGCACGATGCGAAACGGAGTGGCTGGAAGTTCGCCGGTACCCGGCCTACAGCGGCGCCATGGAACATGCGAGCGAGGCGGCATTTCCGGCCGCCGATCCGCGACACGTGCCGGCGACGGGTGTGGGTGCGGTGGATATCATTATCGTCAACTGGAATGCAGGCGATCAGCTGGTCGATTGCCTGCGCTCCATTGCTGTGCATGGCGGACCGGCCGTACGCAGCGTCGTCGTCGTCGACAACGGATCGACCGATGGCTCCGCCGATGTGGCGGTACCCGGCCTTGCACTCGAGATCATCAAAACCGGGCAGAATCTGGGCTTTGGTCGCGCCTGCAACCTAGCCGCGCGACAAAGCACGGCCCCGTTCCTGTTATTTCTCAATCCCGATGCCGAGTTGCATGCGGGGGCGATCGAAGGGGCGCTGGCCTATGCGACGTCGCGCAGCCAGCACGTTGGCGTAGTTGGTATTCGCCTTGTCGGGCGCGATGGCATTGCGCACAGGCATTGCGCACGCTTTCCCGATTGGCACAGTTTCATCGGTAACTCGCTCGGGCTTACGCGGATTGCCAAGCGCTGGTTCCCACCGGTGACGATGATCGAATTCGATCATCTCGAGACCCGCCCCATCGAGCACGTCATGGGTGCCTTTTATCTGATCCGCCGTGATGTGTTCGAACGGCTGGATGGCTTCGACGAGGACTTTTTTGTCTATCTCGAGGATCTTGATCTGTCGCGCCGCGTCGCCAAAGCAGGCTGGGAGACGCACTATCTCGCCGACGTCACCGCCTATCACAAACAGGGCGGCACGTCGGAGCAGGTGCGTGCGCACCGCCTGTTTTATGCTCTGCAGAGCAACATCATTTATTCCTTCAAGCACCTGCCGCGTGCTCAGGCGTATCTGATTACCGGGGTTACCTTGCTGGTCGAGCCTGTTTCGCGTCTCGGACGCGCCGTGCTGCGCGGGTCGATGGACGAGTTCCGTTTCACGCTGCAAGGCTTCGGCATGCTGTACCGCGCTCTGCCCAAGGTCCGTTCAATCGTCTGTAACAGTCTTGCGCAGCGGTCGTCGGAGCACATGCGGTGATAATCACGCCGCGGATCGAGCCGGTCTATCGCAACGAAGCCCGCGACGCGCTGGCTAAAATTGCACGCTTCTTCCTATTCGTGTCGTTGGCAATGGCGACGGTGGTGCCGCATTCGTTCCAAGCCGCCGAAGCCGCTACCTTCTTCCTGACCATGATGATCTGCATCGTGTTGATCCGCCGCGATAACTGGCTTGATCAGGTCATGCTTACCTTTTTCCTCGGAGCAGCAGTAACTGCACTCTACATCTGGGTTGGTTATACCAACGGCGCGCCGCGCTCGGCGTCGAACCAGACCCTATTTGTTTACATTATTTCGCCGTTGCTCTGGATCGTGATGTCGACCGCATTGTTCCAGTTCGTCGGGCTGACCCGGGTTACCACCTGGCTGGTGTGGATGACCTGGGCTGCGGTCGCGTCGGTGGCGGCGTTCTTCTATCTTTATCTGACCTTCGGTAAGCGCGCGGTGGTCTTCTTGACGGCCGATGCCAACGTCAATGTACAGGGCGGGTTCGCCGCAGCGACCATGCTGGTCTATGGATCGATGATATTCCTGGCGGGCGCGATCTTTGCTCAGCCCTTGATCATCAAGGGTAAGGTGGCGCGCATCGTTCTGCCTGGACTGGTATTTATCGCGGCGCTGACATCTGGGCGCTCGGCGCTAATCTTGGCAATTCCGATCGGCTTCCTGACGGGTTTCGTTCTACGCGGCCGCATGCGTGAAACCGAGTTGACGGAGAATACCCGCTCCGTCCTGCTGCCGATGTTCCTGCTTGGCCTAGGCTCCGTGCTGATGCTGGTGGTGATCGACATCCTGTTCGAATCGGTCGATCTTTTGGTGATCGTCACGCGCTTCTGGGAAGAACTGACCAGCGGTGGCGGGTCCGAGCGGACCGAGCAGGCCAGCGCGCTGTGGGAAGGCTTTCTCGACAGCTACGGCTTGGGCGTGGGTCATGGCGTCGGCGTGCCATATATCCGCAACATGATGTTCCCGTGGCGCTACGAGGTGATGCCGCTTGCGACGCTGCTGCGTGTCGGATTGTTCGGCTTCATCGCCTACGCCTCGACCTTTATGCTTTATGGCCAACGCTTCCTGGGCCGCTGGAACGCGCGCGATCTGCGTGCCGAAGACATCTATATGATTGGCGGCTTGGTGCCCGCATTGTTGGGGACCGCGACCAATCCGTACATCGAATCCTTCGTCTTCCAGTGGATGTACTTCCTGCCAGTCATGGCGCTGGCCGTGAAACCGGTGGTACCCGAAGCCGAAGGCTGAAGCCCCGGTCAGTTGGACAGCAGCATGTCGGCCAGCTGGCTGCTTTTTAGCCGCCCGTCCCAACGCTCTTCGGCCAGCCGCCGACTTGCTAGTCCCATGCTGACGATCAGTGCCGGCTCCTGAATAAAGCGCGTCATCGCCGCGGCCAGCGCCGCGACGTCGCGGCCCGGAATCATGAAGCCGTTGATTCCGTCGACCACCGTGTCACGGCATCCGACCACGTCGGTCGTGATCACCGGCTTAGCCATGGCTGCGGCCTCCTGAGTAGAACGCGGCAGCCCTTCGCGGCACCATGCCGGTAGCACGAACACGCTGGCTGCTGCCAGTTGCGCCCGTACATCGCTAACGTGGCCTGGCCACTCAATCACGCCGCGGTCGACCCAAGGCTGCACTTCCTCACGCGTCAGCGAATCAGGATTGGCGTCGACATCGCCGAGCAGCACGAAGCGCGCTTGCGGATAGCGCGCCTTTACGCGCGCTGCGGCCTCCGCATATTCCAGGATGCCCTTGCCGCGCAGCAGCCGTGCCATCAGCAGGAAGGTCGGTGGATCGAGCACGGGCGTGGTCGGCGCGAAGGCCTCCAAATCCACCCCGATTCCACCGAAGTTGACGATCTTGTCCGGTGGTACCAGTCGATCGCCGCGGAATACCGCCTCGTCCTCGCTGTTGAGAAACAGCACCAAGTCCGCCTGGGAAAAGGCAGCTCGGTACAGGAGTTTGGCCCCCAATGACACCAGCTTGGCCTTGGTCCCCGCCATCTCACTGCTTTCGAATGCGAAGCCCAGCCCCTCGACCATCGCGACCCGCCGCTTCACTCCCGCCATCCACCCGGCCAACATGCCGTAGGTGTTCGGCTTGGCAAAATAGGTCAGTATCGCATCGGGGGCCTGCCGCCGCAGCAGCGCCGCCATTTTCACCGTATCGCTCGCATCGCGCACGGGATTAAGTCCGGCCCGCGCCATTGAGATATCGACAGGTTCAGCCCCCAGCGCCCGCGTTGCCGCACGTGTGTCGTCTTCCCAATCGGGCGCCAGCGCCAGCACCTCGGCGCCGCGTGCCACCAGCTCTTCGATCAGCGTGCCGCGGAAATTCGGCACGGTCCGCGCCCCACTGGTAATGAATGCGACCCGTGTCACGCCATGAGTTCCTTGAACAATGTAATCAGCTTCGTCGCTACCACGCCGCGCGCATAATGCTGCTCAACTCGCGACCGTCCCGCTCGTCCCATCGCCATGCGCCGCTCTGGATCACCGGCCAGCGTGCGGATCGCGTTCATCCAATCCTCAACACTGCTCGCCAGCAGTCCGCAGTCGGACGTGATTATGTTGGCGTTTACGCCCACCGGAGATCCGATCACGGCGCGCCCTGCAGCCATATACTGGATAAGCTTATACCCGCATTTGCCGCGCTCGAACGGGTCGTCGACCAACGGCATCACGCCAACGTCGATGCCCGCCAGCAGCGGCCCTTCGCTGTCCTCACTCCACGCATGTGCTTCCTGCGGCACCGGCAGGCCGGACAATTCGGGCGCGCCGATTGTTACCAGCGTCACCGGCACCGAAGGGCCGAGCCGTCGCAACGCTTCGACTACGATGTCGAGATAGCGGGCATTGGCGGGCGTACCGATCCACCCCAGTCGAAGCCGTTCGCCCACCGGCGGGGGGAGCAGGGGATAACGCTCCGGATCGACCACGGTCGGCACGTCAACGACGCGCTTCGCCCCGTGGCTGTGGGCATAGTTGACCAGATACTGGTTGCCCATTGTTGCCGCCGCGGCACCGCGTAGCAGCGGGACCAGCTTGCGGCCAAGCACGCCGCGCACCGCAGCGCTGCGGTGCATGTCATAACGGTGAAACACCGCGTCATCCATGTCGACCACATACGGGATGCGCCGCCAGCACAGCATGGTCTCAAGCCGACCGGGCAGGAACGGGAACAGCTCGCGCTCCACCCACGCCATGTCGGCGCGCGCAGTCGTCAGCAGCCGCATCCGGCGGCTATAGCCCCGCAGGGCGGCACGACGGGATTGTTGGCCTGACCCAAAGAACTCCGTTAAATACGCGTCGTCGAAAAACGGCTCGCTGCGGACCGTGGCGCCGGCCGCTTCGAGCAGTGGCACAAACTGGCCCATGCGCAACCGGCTGCTCGGCCCCGTCGCGGTATAGCGCGGCAGCAGCAAGATCGTTTTGCCGGCCAGCGGCAGTAAGCCGGTCTCAACCATGCGCCACCTCGTCCAGCCAAGCGAGTTGGCGCGGCAGGCACACCGTCGACAGATCGTAATGGTCCACCGCGGTCTGCCGTGCCGCCGCCCCCAGCCGCGCCGCCAGCGCCCGGTCCTCGAGTAGCGTACAGGCCGCGTCGACCAGGCCATCGCCATCGAAAAAGTCCACCAGCATGCCGTTCTCGCCGTCGCGAATGAACTCTTCGACCGGCCCGGTCGCGCTGCCCAGCACCGGCAGTCCCATCGCCATCGCTTCCAATAGGCTCCACGACGCTACGAAGGGATAAGTCAGATACACATGCAGCTTCGACAGCCGCAGCATGTTGAGGTAAATATTATACGGCACCTTGCCGGAAAAATGGACACGCGACAGGTCCAGATCATTCTTCACTTCGTCTAGAAACTGCTGCTTCCATGTTCCGTGCGAGGGCCGCGCGCCATAGCTGACGTCCTCGCCGCCCACCAGGATTACCTGCGCGTCGGGGCGGCGCCGCAGCAGGGCCGGCAGTGCGCGCATGAAGCGGTGATAGCCACGCATTGGCTCGAGGTTGCGATTGACGAAGGTGATGATCTCGTCACCGGGTCGAAAGACATGGCCGGTTGACGCGCGCATTTCCTGCGCCGGTGCGGGCGTTACCTTTGTAGTGTCGATGCCGTCGTGAATCACCCGAATCTTGTTCGCCATCGGGGCGTGAAAGGTGTCGGCCTGGAACTGCGTCGGGCAGATGCCGGCCACTGCCTTTTCCCACAACATAGTCTGGGGAAGCGCGCGGACGATCAACCGGGCATGTTCGGTAATGCCGTGCAAGGGGCTGGGAAACTCTGGGTCGAACCCAGTATCTAGGCCCTCGGTCCGGTACATCATTTCGCAATACAACGTGAGCCGCGCGTGGGGCCAGACCTCCTTTAGGAACATTGCCTCTCCCCAGGCGGGATGCGCTAGTATAACATCGGGCTCGAAGCCTTCAGCTTTGAGTGCGATTGCGCTGTCCAGCGTCGCCGCGCCGCGGATCACCTTACTATCGAAATCGCGGGCCCAGGGGTGGCCTGATGTCGTTGTGTTGTGGCTTCCCTGGCTGCAGATATAACGCATCCCCCAAAGGCTGGGTCGTCCTTGCGCATCAAGCTTCAGCGCGTCGCCCAAGTCGCGCATTCCCATCGCTACGACATTGTCACCACGGGCGGCTAGCGCCGGGCCGAGATGCTTGAACTGGCCGGGGAAGTTCTGATGGACAAGAAGGACACGCATTCAGTCCTCAAACGCTGCCATGCATGACTTGTCAAATGCCCTCAGGTTCGTCCTCGGCATGGCGTCGGGTTTCCCGCCGGACAAGCATATTCAACCGCGCCAACCTTCGGATGCAAAAGGAAAATTCGTTAAGAAGAAATTAGCTTTGTTTCCGTATGAAGTTGGCTCGATATGGAGCTTGCCAAGAGGCTATGCAGCGGGCTAAACTTTTTCGGCTATAGTCAGGAAGGATTTAGGACGAGGCCCAAGGGGTCGGAACAGCGGACGCTTAAACGGGAGCCGACGGCTCGCGTCCGTGGTAAGCCGTATGTTGACTATGGCGTCGAGGCATTCGGCGTAGCCGACTGTTTCAAAAATACTACAGGGTAGGAGTTCACAAAGTGGCAGTTTTTAATGGTACCGCGGGCAACGACACGCTCGTTGGCGCAGCAACAGACGATGTTCTGAACGGTTTGGCCGGCAATGACGTGCTCAACGGCGGTGCGGGTTCCGACACGATGATTGGCGGGGAAGGTAATGATACCTACTCTGTCGACAACATTGGCGATACGGTTATCGAGGCCGAAGACGAAGGCACCGATCTCGTCAACTCTTCGGTCAATTACACGCTTGGCGCTGACGTTGAGAATCTGACGGGTTCGGGATCTGCAGGTCTCACGCTGACCGGCAATACGCTCGCGAATATTATTACTGGCTCGACCGGCGCAGACTTGATCCGTGGCGGTGACGACGATGTGGTTGATACGCTTGTTGGCGGTCAGGGCAATGACACCTACATCATCAACAACACCGGCACGACTGTTGTTACTACCAATGACGTGATCACGGAAGGTCTCGACAACGCCCTCGATAGCTCCGGTATCGATACGGTGATCGTTGCTGCTTCGGCGGCGCGTAATGCTTATACGCTGAACGCAGGCGCGGGCGTTGAGAACATCAACGCTTCTGATGTCAGCAGCACGTTGCGCCTTGACCTTACCGGTAACGCATTTTCGCAGAACATCTCTGGTAACAATGGTATCAACATTCTTACCGGTGGCGGTGGCAGCGATACGCTGACTGGTTTCGCAGGTAACGATACATACTTTGTCGATAGCATCGATACGGTTGTTGTTGAGGCTGCTAACGGTGGGAACGACACGGTCAATATCACGGCCGATAATGACGGTACCACTGCGGTTTCATACACCTTCTCGGGCGATATCGAGACGATCACTGCTGCAACTGCCATTGGTGACATTAACATTACGGGCGGCGATTCTAACCAGACCATTACTGGTAATGGTGATGCAAACCTGCTCAACGGTGGTGGTGGCATCGACACGCTCAATGGCGGCCTGGGTGATGATACCTACGTCGTCGATCGGCTTGAAGATGTGATCATTGATGCCGGTGGGGTTGACCGCGTTAACGTTGGCGGTAGCTATCAGCTGAACGTAGCCGGTATCGAAGTTCTCGCGGCTGCAGGTACTTCGCTGCCAGCGACGGCTAGCGCAGGATCAGGCCAGGGTGATGGCACGCTGAGCCTTGCTGGTCTTAATACCACCACCAATGTCGACGGCGGCACTACTTTTTACACTGGTGACACTGCTACGACCCAGACCATCTACGGCAATGCCGGCAACAACATCCTCAATGGCCGTCAGGGCACGGGCGCTGGTGGTGTTGCCGATACGCTGATCGGCGGTTCGGGCGACGACATTTATCGCGTTTATGACCAGAATGATGTCGTGATCGAAGACACTGCCGGTGGCAATGATACCATCTATACAAGCGCTAACTATAGCCTTGCACTTAATGACACCGCGGCTCTTAATGCCGTGATCGGGGCAAACACCGGCGCAAACTACATCGCGGCTAATTCTCAGGTTGAAAACCTGATTGTTGCGGATGCGACATCGGTTACCGATCTTGAGCTTACGGGCAACGGTAATGGTCAGATCATCGTTGGTAACTACGGTGATAACATCATCACTAGCGGTGGCGTTGGCGCTGGCCAGATCGACCAGTTGGCCGGTCTGCGTGGCGATGACGTGTACAATGTCTCGTCGCGTCAAACGACGGTCAATGAAAATGTCGGTGAAGGCTCGGACACGGTCAATGTTGACTTGACCGGCACGAACGACAATTTCTTCGCGCTGATCAACCAGGCCGAAGTCGAATATCTGAACGCGACCGGTACAGGCAGCATCGATCTTCAGGGCAGCTCGTTCGCGCAGGTCATTACTGGCAACGGTGCGGCTAACACGATCACGGGTGGCGGCGGTGCTGACACCATGGTTGGCGGTCTTGGCGGTGATAACTACGTCGTAACTTCGCAAGATCAGTTCGTAGTCGAAGCGGCCAATGTTGCTGGTGACATCGACACGGTCTTTACTAACGTTTCTTACGACTTGGCGGACACGGTCACCTACTTTGCAACTGCTGCTGATGCAGCAGTAGGCGACGCCGGTTCCATCACCGGTGCGGTTGGCGTCGAAGTGCTCTCGACTGCTACCCAGGGAGGCACGGAAGCGATCAACCTGACTGGTAACGGGGAGGCGCAGACGCTTATCGGTAACTATGGCAACAACATTCTGAATGGTGACAACGACAGCACGACGACTATTGGCACTGTCGAAGTTCAGACCGGTACCGAAGTAGGCGATACGCTTACCGGCCTGTTCGGTGACGATACCTACCGCGTTTATTCACAGAACGATGTGATCCGCGAGCAGGGTGGTCAGGGCAACGATACCGCAGTGTTCGGTACCAACACCGCACTGGCCACTACGGTCGCTACGGATGCTTCGAACACCTATCAGCTTCGTGCAGGTGACTCGATCGAGGTACTGACGGTTGCTAACCAGTCGCGTGCTGTTGGCTATCAGTTGATTGGTAACGCCGAAAGCCAGACCAACGTGCTGGGATCGCTTGCCGACGACGCTCTGTGGGGCGGCGCTGGTAACGATACGCTGACCGGTAACGGTGGGAATGATGTGTTCGGTTTCAACGAAGCTGGCTCTGCAAACGCAGACACGATCACTGACTTCTCGGCTGGTGATCGTATTGGTCTTGCCATTACTGAAGATACAGGCTTCTTCGAGGGGCTTGGCGCAGCTTTCGACTCGAACGAATTTGTTACGGGTACTGTTGCCACTGAGGCGCACGCGCAGATCGTCTATAACCAGGCATCTGGTCAGATCTTCTATGATGCCGACGGCACTGGTGCCGGTGCAGCGGAGCTCGTTGCTACCATCGGTGCGGGCACACAGTTGGGCTTCAATGACTTTACCGTCATTCAGGCTCCACCAGCTACCCCGATCGCTGGCTGATCCGTCCTCACTTCGGTGAGAAAGGAAGGGGCTCCCACCATTGGTGGGGGCCCCTTTTTGTTGAACATGATACCGAATGACCGCGTGGTTTCACTTGGCCGATAACCGTACAACGTTCGCGTCCTGCGTCGGGAAACTTCGAGGGACAGTGGATGACCACAACGTCATGAAGAAGCTGTGGACGCTATCTTTCGGCTATCATATGAGCGCTGGATTAGGTCGCGCCCATGCGTCAGCCATGAATGGGTCCATAGACATTACCCGCCTTCTCCTTGCATCTACTGCCATGCTCGTTGCCCAGGCGGCCGGGGCGCAGATTGGTTCCTCGCCGACCAGTTCCGCGCCCGTCGCGCAGGTTCCCGGTCCCGTGACGTCCTCACCCTCGACACCGTTCGGGCTTTCGGATCGCCCGCCACCGCCGCAGCTCCCTACCCCGCTGCCGTCCCCGACGCCGCCGTCCGTTGCGCCCGAGCTGCGATCGATTGAGGCCGCGCCTCTGCCGCTTCCCAGCGAATATCGCCTGCCGCCGCGCGCAACTTCGAAGACGCCTGGCAAGACTCTGGGCAATACGCGAACCGAAACCGGGGACGAGACGCAGGACGGGGCCGGCAATGGCCTCCAACTGCCAGCGCCTATGTCCCGCCCGCTCGAGATATCTGGTCAGAATGACGTCGTGCTCGCGCTCGGCAACGTCGTCGGATCGCCGCAGATCTTTCGCACGGCGGTTGCCGCAGCGGTCGACCGCAACCCGGCGCTGGGCGAGGCCGAGGCGTTCGCCGACGAAGCCGCTGCGGCCCGGCGAGAGGCGCGCGCGGGGCTGTTTCCCACCGCCGACCTCAACGCCACCAGCTTTGACACGGTGTCGCGCGCCTTTTCGAACGACCCCAACAACATCATCGAACGCTCGCGCCCGCGGTCGCGTACCGACGTCCAGCTGTCGGTCAACCAGACGCTGTTCGATTTCGGCGCGACCTCCAATCGCATCGCATCGGGGACCAGCCGTATTCGCGCCGCCGCCGCGTCGATCGACGACACCGCGTCACAGATCGCGCTGCGCACCATCGCGGCATGGTACGACATCTTCACCTACCGCTCGCTGCTGGCGATCGGCCGCGTCTACCAGCGCAACCAGGAAGAACGCCGCGGCGATTTCACGAAGCGTATTGATGGCGGCGTCAACGCGCAGGTCGACGTAGCGCGGATCAACAGCAGCCTGGCCGGGTTGCAAACGCGGCTTGCACGCTATGAGCGGGCGGTAGCCAATGCCGAGGCGCAATTCACGCAGCTGACCGGCCGGCCGGCGCCGAGCGATCTGTCGCGTGCTCCGTTCCTTGGCAAGCTGCCGACCACGCTGGACGATGCGCGCATCGCCGCGATCGACGTGCCCGCCGTGCGCAGCGCGGTCGAGCAGGCCGCCGCCTCGCGTACCGACGCCAAGGCCAGCCGCCGCGACAATCTGCCCTATGTCAGCGCCGGCATCGACGCCGGTCGCTACGGCGTGCTTGAGAACCCGCGCGATTACGATGTGCGCGCGCGGATCACCATCCGCCAGCGCGTCGGCGGTGCGTACGACGCCCGCCAGGCGCAGGTCGCAGCGCGCGCCAACGGTGCGCTCGCGCGGTCGGCGCGGATCGGCGAAGAAGCGGCGCGTGACGCGGCGATCGCCTGGACCGACCTGCAGGCGCTCAACCGCCAGACGGTTTCGCTCGAGCAGAGCTATCTCGCCGCCCGCCAGTCCCGCGATGCGATCGAGGTGCGCTTCAAATTTTCGCGCGGCACGCTGTTTGACGTGATCGACGCCAACGACGCCTATTTTGGTGCCGCTGCCGCCTATGTCGAAAGCCTCGCCGATCGCGACACCGGTCATTATGTCCTGCTTGCCCGTACCGGCAGGCTGCTCGACGCGCTGGGGATCGACAGCGCCTATGTACAGGCCCGCAAATGAATTCGCATGAACTGGAAATTGCCCAGCCCAAGCCGCGCTTCGCCGAATGGCTGACGCAGCCGATGCTGGACAACAAGGGCACCTATATCAAAGTCGCGATAGCCGCGGCGATGATCAACGTCTTCGGCCTGGTGTCGTCGCTGTTCTCGATGACGGTCTATGACCGGGTGTTGCCGAACAACGCAACCGCCTCGATGGTTGGGCTGACCATCGGCCTGCTGATCGTCGTAATCTTCGATTTCATCCTGCGGACGCTACGATCCTATTTCGTCGATATCGCCGGCGCGGACGTTGATCGCACGGTCGGGGGCTCGGCCTTTGCCCAGCTGCTCGCAATCCGTCTCGGCGCCCGCCGCGGCTCCACTGGCGCGCTGGCTGGGGTGATGCGAGAGCTCGAGACGCTTAGAGATTTCCTCGCCTCCGCGACGATGTCGGCGATGATCGACGTGCCATTCATCCTCATCACGCTAGCGGTGATCATGGCGATCGGTGGCAAGCTGGTGTGGGTGCCGCTGCTGCTGGTACCGGTCGTCATCGGCAGTGCGCTGCTGACCTATCCGGCGATGGACCGCTTGTCGGCCGACGCGATGAAGCACGGGCTCAACAAGCAATCGGTGCTAGTCGAGACGATCGGCGGCATTGAAACCGTCAAGACGTCCAATGCGTCGGGGCTGCTGACCAAGCGCTGGCTTGCTGCGATCGATGCGCATGCCTCAGGGTCGCTCAGCCAGCGCCTGATCGGTTCGATCAGCATGAACATCGCCAACTCGGCCCAGACGCTGTGCTATGCAGGCACGGTGGTCATGGGCGTGTACATGATCGAGGAGCGCGAGCTGACGATGGGCGGGCTGATCGCGTGCTCGATGCTGAGCAGCCGTGCGGTCGCGCCGCTGGCGCAGATTGCGCAGCTCCTGTCGCGGTTGACCAGCGCGCGGACTGCCTATCGCCAGCTCGATGGCCTGATGACGCAGCCCAGCGAGGTACCTAAGGGCTCGCCGTTACGCCCCAAGACCGTGCAGGGACTAATCGAGTTCAGGAACGTATCGTTTCGCTACCCCGGAGCGGCCGAGAATGCTCTCCACAACATTAACCTCACCATTCAGCCAGGTGAGCGGGTGGCGCTGCTGGGCAAAGTGGGGTCGGGCAAGTCGACGATCGCGCGCCTCACGCTTGGCCTCTACCAGCCAAGCGATGGCTTGGTGCAGATCGACGGCACCGACCTGCGCCAGATGGATCTGGCGCATATCCGCTCGATGATCGGCACCGCGTTGCAGGAAAGCGTGCTGCTGACCGGGTCGGTCCGCGATAACATCGTGCTGGATCGTCCCGGCATCGACGACGAGGAGATGATGCGTGCTGCCCGGCTGTCGGGATCGCATGATTTCCTCGGCAGGATCGCCAATGGCTATGACCTGGTTCTAGCCGATCGCGGCGAAAGCCTGTCGGGTGGCCAGCGCCAAAGCATTTCGTTGGCGCGGGCATTAGTCGGCCGGCCGGGCATGCTGGTGTTCGACGAGCCGACCAGCGCGATGGACACCGAGAGCGAAGCATCGCTGATCGACCGCATCACACCCGAGATCGAAGGTCGTACGCTGCTGCTGATCACGCACCGCATGTCGTTGCTTCGATTCGTCAACCGCATCGTCCTGATGCGCGACGGCAAGATACTAGCCGATGGACCTCGCGATGAGATCTTGCGCCGTATGAACCCATCTAAGGCTGCATAACGTGTCGCACACCCCTCTCGAAGACCTCACCGATCGGATTAGGCCGCGCTCGGCATCGAGCGTGCTTCTCTGGGCGATCCTGGCATTCTTTGCCATATTCATTGTCTGGGCGATGCTTACAAAGCTCGATCGCACTGTGCATGCTGTCGGCCGGGTCGTGCCGACCGCGCAACTCCAAGTGGTGTCGAACTTGGAGGGCGGCATCGTGCAGGAAATACTGGCCAAACCCGGCACGGTCGTACGCGCCAATGATCCGCTTATTCGTCTCGATACGACCGCGTCGGGCGGGGACTTCAATGCGAACCAGTCTGCGTTCGACTCGCTACAGGTCAAGGTCGCGCGGCTCGAGGCCGAACTGGCTGGCCGTTCGCCACAGTTTCCCGCGACCCAGGACGTTGCGGTCACGGAGCAAATTGGGATTGAGCGGTCGCTGTATCTTTCGCGCCAGCTCGACCTGCAAGGGTTGACCTCTGCCGGCCAAGCACGCCTGATCCAGGCTGAGCGCGCCGTCGCTGAAGCGGAGGCCAACGTCGACGCCGCGGTGGCTGCACGGGACGGCGCAAAGCAACAAGCCGATATGCTGCGTCCCCTTGTTGCCAACGGCATCGAGCCGCGTCTGTCATTGATTCAAGCTGATCGCCAGGCCTCGGTCGCGACGAGCCAGGCGATGCAGGCGCGTGCGGCCGTGGCGCGTGCGCAATCAAGCGTGGCCGAAGCACGCGCGACGCTCGCGCAGACGCGTCAGGACTGGCGTTCGAAGGCCGCCCAGGAACTAGCGGCAACCCAGGCCGAACTGGCGGCAAAGCGCCAGATGCTTCCGGCGCTGCAAGACAGGTTCAATCGGACCACGGTACGTGCGCCGCTTGCCGGCCGCATCAACCGCGTGCTGGCAACAACGGTCGGTGGCAGCATTCGCCCAGGCGAACCGCTGGTGGAAATCGTCCCGGTCGATCGTGGGCTGACCATTGAAGCGCGGGTGCGGCCATCCGATATCGCGTTCGTCCGGCAAAGACAGCGTGCGCTAGTCAAGATTACCGCCTATGATTATTCGATATATGGAGGCCTTGAGGGCGCTGTCATCGGCATTTCGCCGGATGCGATCCGAGACGAACGAACCGAAGAGACCTATTATACGATACGCATCATGACGACGAGTGGCGCCTTGCGCGATCAGAATGGCCGCAAGCTGCCTATCAGTGCGGGCATGGTCGCCGACGTTAATCTGATTGGCGATAAGCGCTCGGTCATGAGCTATCTGCTGACCCCATTCACGCGGCTTTCCGAAGAGGCGTTCACCGAACGATGAAGACGCAAAGCGGAGCCTCTACACCTGTCGGCGCGCTGGTGCGCCGGCAGGTCGTCGCCGGCATGGTATTGGTGCCGATGCTGGCAACCGCCGCATGCGGAAAAACAGCGCCCGCAAAGGGCGTTTCGCTGCCCGACTTTCGCCAGCCTGGCGATCCCGACGACACCGCCGCACTCGCCCGTGCTTTTGCTACGGGCAAGCCGGTGCATGCACCGGCAGGACGGGGCAGCGGCTCCGATGGTCGATACCTGGTCGGCAATGATGCAAGTGCGTCGCTGCCATCGGGCGCCACGCTGTCCGGAGACGGCCTAGACAAAACAATCTTTGCCCGTTCCGATGTTCGCAAGTCCCCCTTCATCCTGCATTGTGATAGCGGCTCGCCGGATCCAGCGCGCAACATCACCGGGTTGCGCTTTCGCGATCTTAGCTTTGTTGACGATGTTGCGCGGCTGGGCTTTAGCGAGTTCTCATATCTCGTGATGCTGAACGGCGTCAGCGACGTGCATTTCGACCGGGTCGGCTTTCGCGGTTTTCGCGGCGATGGTTTGCATTTGGGGTCGAGCGTCACGGCCCGGGTCGAACGGCACAACCGGGGCATCACCGTCAGCGACTGCATTTTTGACGGGGTCAACGCAAACAACCGCAATGCGATCTCGGTGATCGACGTCGACGGCCTGATAGTCGAGGCGTCGCGTTTCATTAACGTCACACGGCGAGGTGACGGCAGCGCCGGTGCCGGGGATCCGATGAACCCCGCCACGGGCCTTGGGCAGCCCGGCGCCATCGATCTGGAGCCAAACGGCGACGCATTCGCCATCGTTCGAAACGTGACTATCCGCGACAATCGTTTCACAGGCGGCGGTGGTTTCGCAGTGGCGCTGTTGCTGTCTTCAAACGATGTCCTGCGAAATGCGCAACGCGATATCCTAATCGAACGTAACGTAATCCGTGATCGGGCCGGGGGATTCGAAGCATTCGGCTTCGCTGGAAATGCCGCCATGACCAGCAATCGTGCCTATAATATCATGATCCGCAACAACCAGGTGGAGCGTTGCGACAAGCCCTTCATCATCAGTGGCATTCGCGCAATCACGATCGTCGGGAATCAGTTTCGCGACTGTCACGGGCATGCCGAACTCGGATACCTAACGGCGAACGCGCAGGCGGTAGTTGCAGACAATCTTTTTGAACGCGTGGGTGGCCTGGCACCGGGGTATGCACTGTGGATTCGGGAGGGCCAAGACATCAACCTTGTCGGCAACCGGTTCATCGATGCCGGCATACCCGGTGGTCGCGACGGCGTTGCGATCGCCGTGGTCGCAGGAACCGTGCGCAGTCTGACCATGCGCGCCAACACGTTTCGAAACATCAAGGGCCGGACAGGTCAAGCAGTCCAGGTGTTCAGAGAAGCAAAGGTTGATCAGGCATCCCTGCGCATTGAAGGAAACGGGGCGCTCGGCGTCCCGCTTGCCCAGGCACTCAATCCTCCGCGCTAAGCTTGATTGTTGGAGTTC
>Ga0308163_10000970_pt1 | contig 36683 bp, 35 predicted proteins | sample PhyTR1_FD_201037 | JGI IMG/M metagenome (GOLD analysis project Ga0308163, IMG submission 201037) | Phyllosphere microbial communities from UC Gill Tract Community Farm, Albany, California, United States - DLSLT.R1 | ecosystem: Host-associated > Plants > Phyllosphere > Unclassified | place: USA... | reverse complement strand
GCGGCTTACCAGCCGGGACAGCTCGAAGTAGCGGTCTTCCTGCTGCGGGGTCCGCTGCGACATGCCGAGGAGCGAGGCGTATTCCGCGGTCGTCGCCTCCCAGTCTACGTCCTCCGGCACGACGACGGCCGGCAGGCCCTGCATGTCGTTCCTGGTGTCCATGGTCTTTTCCTTTTCGTCCTGAGGTCCTGCGATCTTCAGGGCTTCGCGATCTGCATGCCGAAGAAGACGGCGCGGAAGTCGTCGAGGATGCGCGAGATCCGGCGACGGCCGTAGCGCGCCTCGTTCTCGAGACGGATCCGCAGTTCCGTGGCGCATTCGACGGGATCGGTCGCTGCGACGACGGATCCGTACAGGACGCGGCGTCCCGAAGGCGTCCTATAGCTCATGGTCGCGCTGTAGAGAGGCTTGGGCGTGGTCATGTCTGATTCCTCATGGCTGTCCGGCGCGTGAAACCGGCGGCGCACCTATTCCAGGACGATCACGACGTCGTCCGTCACCAGTTCCATTTTGCCGCCATCGTCATCGATGACGACTGGTCCGCGACCGTGCTCCGACCCTTCAATCGCGGACAATGCCGTCGCGACCGTGAAGACGACGCATACGGCCATGACCGCGAGCGATGCCTTGGCCAGCGGCCCCTTGGGGACGAGGGCTATGGCGACGAGCATCCCCAGCCCGCACAGGACGCAGAGAATCTGCAGCGCGATGACGCTCATGTCGTCGTTCTCCTGGTTGGTGCCGGACGTGGTCGGGGCGTTTTCCGGCGTCGGGCGGGGAGGTCAGTCCTCCTCCGCCCTGAGGCTGGCGAATCCGCGGATCGTGAAGGGCATGGCCGAGTCCGGCACAGACGCTTCTTCCGGCACCTCGTGCATGAGCAGGAGCATGCCCTTGTGAGGCAGTCGCACGACCCTGTAGCTCTGCCGACGGCGCTGTCCGGCTGCATTAAGCACGGCCTTCCTGTAGGCTGCGTGGACGGCATTTTCAGGATGCAGCCTGCCGAGGTCGACGAAGCGTACGGCGTCGCCGTTGGGCCCCTTCTCTCTGATGCCGTAGATCTCGGTGTCGTCGGTCGTCCTCTGACCCGGCATGGCGACGGTGATGCGGTCGAGGCTCGTTTGCAGTGCCGGGAAGATGCCGTCGAAGCCCTCCGTTCTGGACGTCAGGTCGAACTCGATCATGACCTCGTCGGCCTCCTCGATCTCGTGGAGGAACGGTGCCGGCCTGTCGCCGCTTCCGGGTACGATGCCGGGTACGATGCCGAAATGCACCACGTGCGGGTACGGCTCCGTGATCTCCATGCGCCAGTGGAGGAAGTCGTCCTTCTCGATCGCTCCATGCTGCGGACGCGCTCGCCCCCTCAGCACGACGCTGGCGGTCGTCTCGGTGTTCTGTGCCATGTCCTGTTTCCTTCGTTCCATCGTGATAGGATGAGCCGACATGGACGGCAAACCCCTCCTTCCTGGCGGGGAGCAGTGGATGGGGTTGACCGACGATGGTTCAGGCGTCGTCGGTATCGGTCGTGGTGATGACGATGACGCGTCCGGACTGTTGGTCCTCGACCGCGACCGTTACGTCTTTGCCGATGAGGAAGGTCGCGTCGTCCTCTAGGACGATCTTCACCGGGTCTCCACCATGGATGTCGTTGGCGAGCCGCCCCGCCGTCAGGACCGCGCCACCGGGCTCGTCACCGGTTATCCGGACCCGTACGAGGTCGATGTCGCCATAGGCGGTGGCGCGTCGGCTCTTGTAGTCGATGTCGGTGTTTACGCTGTAGAGGGCATGGTCCTCGATGCCATGGGTCCGTCCGATGCGCAGGACGACGGGAAGGTCGTCGACCTGTGCAAGCATGGCCGCGAGGCCGTCGGCGGTGATCTTGTCCTGGAGCGTCATCTCTATTTTCCTCTCTTCGGGGTTTGATGCCCTTGCCGCTCGCATGGCCATGGCTTCTGCGGTGCGTCCGGGCGAGGTGCCGCTGCTTCCTTGAGTAAGGGGAGGGTGGTCTACAGTTGCGTACTTAATGGGCGAGGATTGCGTAGAGCACAATGAATCCTCCAACTTCAAGCATTAGCGCGAGCGTGAACTTGCGGCGCCACCATTCGACATCGAGCGTCGAATCCGGATGGCGGTAGAGGGCGAACTGCAAGGTGATTGCGATGCTACATAGGACAACGGACGCCATGATAGGGATCGGTCCGTTTCCGTATGTCGCTATTATCTCAATTACGCCGGCGATCATGAGAAACACCAATGCCATCTTGATCATCATGATGGTGAGCGTCCTCATTTGCAATTTCCTTCGATGCGTGGATATCCCGGCATTCCGCTGATCGCGTGGGGTTGTCATACCCTCTTCTAGGTATGATCGACACTGCTGCCCGGCGGGGGAGCAGGGCCTAGTTCGCGGATTTCGGGTCCTTGGGCCTCGCGAGGAGCAGGCGCTCTGCCAGCCGGGAGATCAGCCTAGTCGCCGCCTCGCAGATCAGGATCGGCGCGAGGATTGTCATCGCGAGACAGGAGGGCGGCCGCTCGGGTGACCGCGTCTCCCTCTGGCGCCATATGGAAGGCCGCGTATTTCGGCCTGCCCCTCGGCGTGGTTTCACATGATGCCGATGGCGAGCGCCGTTGCAAGCGGGATGATGAGCAGACGGCATCCTTGGGCGATGGCGAACGCCCGTAGAGCTCTTCCGCTTGGCGCCTCGGCGTCGTCCCGGTGCACGGCGCCAAGCACGTGCCCCGCTCCCATTGCGTCGAGGACCCACATTCCGCCCAGCACCAACGGCACCGCCACCATGCCGACGTGCATCCACAGGAAGCGGTCCACGCCGTCGTAAGCGACAGCAAGGAGCGCAACCAGCGCCGAGCCGGCGATGATTGCTGCGGCGGCCGTCCAGGCCAGGGTCGCTGGTCTTATCGCTATCGCAGGGTACATCGGACGTTGTCTCCGGTCGGTGGCAGGTTGGTGTTATTTTAGGAGTGGATCGGGTTCTGGCCAAGCCCCCGCTACCTCCACTCCCCACCGCGGAAGGATGGGGCGATTATCTGTGCGTCGCTAACAGTTCAATGGCGTCGGAAGCGGCATCGATCGTGGGCGCGAGCTCGGGATCGACAATGGGCGGAGTGTCTCGGTAGCGTCGCAGGATGTCCTCGAGGATGAACCTGCCAGCTTCCTTCAGGGTGACGCTCTCGACCATCGGTTCAGGGCGATATGACCGGGTCTGCTGCCAGGAGTCCTCGTCCCACCAGCCCGGCGCGAAGCTCACGCTCCAGCTGTCCGGGAGATGCTTGGGATAGGCCAGATCCCGCAGGACGTGTGTGCCGAACGGGCTGTAGTGGTAGCTCTCGTTCGCCTGGTTCGAGCGCGATGGCAGATGCGAGAGCGACAGAACGGGCACGGGGCTCTCCATATGCTCCTCGATAGTGCCGTGGTGCGTGCCGAGCGGGGTCGTCGTCATTCTCTTTTCCTCTCTGGAAACGGGGCACGGCGCAGTCCCGCATAGGGTTACGATCCACTGCTCCCCGGAGGGGGAGGAGGGGGTGGTTTTTCAGAACCTTTCCGTTGCTCCCAGTGACTTGACGAAATATTTTTAGGATGAGACACCTGGACATAATAGGATGATCGATAAGGAGTGCCCATCGAGATGGTCGATCTTTTCAAACCCAGGATTCACCACGACAGACTCCACCCGAGCTTCAAGCACATCATTGAGAGCCCAAGATTGGCGCCTGTTATGCCGGTTATCCAAGGATGGGGGCAAGGGCTCCTGGATCGCAATGGCGAACGGGACAAGTTTATAAATGAGTTCCAATCCACATTCAATTCAGCAATGTGGGAATTATATATAAACAGAGTAATCTTAGATCTCGGTTTTACGATAGACTTTACAAAGAACTCGCCAGACTTCTGCGTTACGACAAAAGAGGGTTACAGATTTAATATAGAGGCTGTAATATCAGATGCAAACCATCAGAAACCTAAGTATAAATTCACGACGCATGAAAAGTTTAAGAACGAAGGAGCGTTAAAGCTCATTGGCAAGCTAAACGATAAGATCAATATATTTCGTGGCGATGAAGGAAAGAAGTTTCCTTACTCAGCCATGGAGCACGTGGCAGGAGTTCCATTTGTAATTGCTATAGCTCCATTCGATAATGATATGTCACTAATGCAAAATAATGAACTTATCAATCTAGTGCTGTTTGGAATAGGCGCGCCGGCGATGCACTCCAAAAAGGGCTGGGATCGCGCTGCCGGTATTCGTAAAATATATAAAGATTCAGGAGCTGATGTTGAGGTGGGCATATTCACCAACCCCTCATTTAAGCAGATTAGTGCCGTTATATTCTCTACTACGGGGACGTTTGGAAAGGCAGTTATCGAGAGCGGTATAGATCAAATGGTGAGGTCGACGCGATATCGTACAATTGACAAGTCTAATTCAGACTCGCGTGGGCCGCTTTGGTCATTGGGAGTTTCACGATCGTATATCGGGAATGCTGGCCATATTCTGAGAGAAAGGTCAGACTTTTGCGATAAGATATGTGGGTCTGATATGCTTATATGTCCGTCTAGTATGCATCGTGAAACGCACCTAGATGGTCTACATATATACTACAATCCCTACGCAGATCATCCGCTTGATAATAATATATTCAAGACCGGAAAAGTGACACACAATTCTTACGACGTTGAAAGCAGTATGGAGATAATGGACCATCCCGATGGTGCTCTGGTATCAAGAGACGTTTACGATAGGAATTGTCCTATGCTTAGGCGCATTATCAGGAGCTATGGATTTTTTGCATAGTTGAAGTAGATCGCAAAAGGAATTATTCAACGACACTGCGGTCTGTGTTCCCACTTTTAGTCATTTGGCTTTCAAGCGCTGATCGCAGAGCTACTCCTCCCCACCGGGGCGGGAGGGGATGAATCAGCCCCGCCGGAGACGTGACCGTAGCGTCCTGTCTGCGCCGCCTACGCGCTCGCTGAAGGTGCCGTGTCGAGCTGCGGCCTGTAGCCGGTCCAGATACGCGACCTGCTCGGGCGTGAAGTCCGGCAGGATCACCGTACGGAGAATCTGGGGGTCGTCATTCATCGGGAATGTCCTGTAATGGCGGCATCCATATCCTCGAGTGCGTCCTCGAGTCTCGCCTCGTTGGTGACGGTCGAATTCTTCAAGATGAACTGCTGGAGACGGTGGAAGGTGAAGTCCCGCTCCTTCATTGCAGCCACCTTGCGCGCAAGCCGGGAGTCCTCCTCGATCAGGCGCGTCAGGTGCTCGATCTGGTCGACGCTGGGTCGGCGGTGACGACGAATATAGTACGACGACCAAGCGGCCTGTGTCATAGCGAAGAACGACGCCTGGCCGGCCATTCCGATGAACGTGGTCGGCGCGCCGGGATTGTCTATACCGACCATCAGCATCCACTGGTTTATCAGGGCGATGGCGATGCCCTGCCATGCCGCCGTGCGATAGGCCGTCACCGCGCCCTTGAACGTCTTGCTGGTCGGTTCGAGCTCGCCACTGGCCAGCTGGTCCAGCGTGGGAATAAGGTTGGCGCGATAGGTCATAGCTCGCGGAATCCAAGCGCGTTGGCGATCCCGACCTTTGTCGTTCCGATCGCCGCCAGATCTAGCTTCAGCCCAGCCTGAAAGCTGTTTCCGCTGACGTGCGTGCCGCCACCAACTCGTCGCATGATGTCCTTGAGGACGTCGACGTAGCCCCAGACGCTCAGGCGCCCAACAGGCATACCCTTCTGGTCGACCCGCACCAGCATCGGGGCGTCGGCTGCCGCCGATCCTGGCGCAGCCTTTTCCCTCCACTCCAGCCATTCACGGATGAAACCAATCGTGTCGGGTGAAACGAACTTTGGCGCTTCGCCGATCTCCTGGTTGGATGAGGTGCGCCCGAACTGGGCATGACCACCGCCGTCGCCTGAGGCAATGACATCACCGACGTTCAGGCGGACATAGTCGGAGCGCTCGCGTCCGGTGTCGGCGCCTAGACCGAGGACGACGCGAGCTCGCAGCGCCCAGCCCGATCGATCATCGGCCAAAGCGCGCAGCATGTAGATGATGGAGCCAGGCAGCGGGTCGTCGGTAACGATGTCGGCGACGTGGCCCTTGAGACGCAGCGGTGTGATTGCCTTGGCGCGTGAACCGCGCTCACGGTAGAGCGCCTTCTTCTCGCTGGTGACGAGGATGTGCCCTGTCGGGTCATCTAGGCGGAGGACTTTCACGTGGAGGTCCGAGATGTAGCGGAGCATGTGGTCGATGCTCTGCGGCTTGAGAGATTGACCGGAGCGGCCTTTCTCGGCCTGCACACGGATGAACTGCCTTACCTGGGCAGGTGTCATCGGGAAGACGATCACGCCGAAGATACACTTCCAGCTCGCCGCCATGCCGTTGAGATTGCCGATGGCGGCTGCGTTGCATCCATCCAGATATGCCTGGCACTGCCTCTGTCCGACCTCAGCTCCGGCTTGCTTGATGGCAAAGGTGAGGTCGTTGATCATCGTGCGACGATCTCGTTCTGCTTGACATCATAGCGGTGCTGGCCAAGACGCCGGTCGACGATGATCTGCACGGCTTGGTCGACGACCTCAGGCGTGACCATGAACCATTCGCGAGGATCGACTTTTCTTCCCATGCCGTCAACGATTGAGATCTGCACGCCAGCATCGGCAAGGAACTGGTGCAGCGCCCTCTCGACATCCTTCACGTTGAAGCCCCTCACGGCATAGGTCGCGATTACGTTGACAGGTGCGTAGAGGAAGGTCGCGTCGGAAGCTGCACCTGCGATCCGTCTTGCGGTGTTGCCCCCGGTGCGCCCGATCTTGAGCATGTGTGGAGCGAGCTTGGCGAGCGAAGTCTCCGTGGACTTGGTCCTCGCGACGTAGATCCGGCCGTCGACCGGTATCTCTGACACTCCGGCTTCGAACAGGCCGCCGACGGCTCCATCTGGAAAGCTGATGCGGCGGGCGTCGGGATCAGCGTTCAGCACCTTGGCGAAGGAGGCGAGGAGGTGGTCGCTCTCTGTGCCATTGTCGTAGATGATCCGTAGCCGAGGTTGGCGGCCGCCGACACCATCGGTCACCATGTTGACTTCGGCGATCACCGCGACGTGCCCACCTGTGATGAAGGCGTGTCCCTTCTCGACCTCGGTCGTCCAACCAGTCGGGCTGACGCGCCTGATTCCGCGGTTCACTTCGTCGGCGATACGCGCGAACACCGGGCGCCAGACGTCGAAGGTGAGGCAGCGCCGCCGCTCGGCGATCTTGTCCGGAGCGGCCCGATCGCCGCTCTCCTCTTGGCCGGGAACGGCAGGCAGTGGCATGAACAGGCTGGGGTCGGGGTCGTCGAGCAGCGGGTCCGAGAGGTCGAGCAGTGCGTCGAGCGTGGATGGCGGCGCCTCGGAAGGCTTCTGACCTAGCAGGCCGAACTCGTCATAGCCCGACAGCAGGGCGGCGTCGGCCGGTCGCGAGCGGAACCCCTTCAGGCTGGCGGCAAGCGTCACCTCGGCGGCGTCCCGTGCCTTTGTATCCGGCTCGCGGCCATGGGCACAAACGAACGCGTTGACCTCGGAGAAGCGGTTCACCTTGCGCTCGTCGCCTGGCTGGATGCAGACGACGCGTTGTGCCTTTGGCCTGGTGAGCGGATCGTCCTCGGCCGCGAGCTGGTCGAGGAGATCGTCCCAGGACATCGCGCCCGAGGATTGTGCATCTGTCACTGCCCGGTCGCCGCACTGGCGGCCTCGCGCTCGCGCTGCCGCGCCTCGCGCTCGCGTCGTGCCTTGCGGATTAGTAGAAGTACCATGGCCAGGCGCCGCTCGAGGGGACTCTCGGCGTTCGCGTCGGGCTCGCGGCCGTGGCGATTCACGAACTCCTTGACGCGCGGAAACTGCTGGGCGGCTTCCTCGGGCGTCATGTCCGCCTGGGTCGACCGGATCACGTTGTGGATGTCCCGCAGCGCCGACTCGCCGAGTTCGCGTGATCGGATGGCGTAGCTGTCTCGCCACGGGTTTATGTCGCGTATCAGGTTGATGTCGAGGTCGGCGACGGTGAGGTGCCTGGTCAGGTCCAAGATGGACCGCACCTGCCTCTCCCCTCCGTCCGGCTTGTCGTTTTGCGGTCGACCATCGGGTTGGGGCGCATTCCCGCCGCCGACTAGGTCCAGAGCCTGCTGGGTCAGCTGGCGTCTCACCTCCTGGCGTGCGATCAGGTTGTCGACGACGATGCCGACGTCATGGTCGTCGATGCCGGGAGCGGCTTCACGCACGATTTGGGGAAGCACCGTCCTCGGGAAGTAGCCCTCCGGATAGGCCTCGGGTTCCAAGGCGATCTGGGCTGTCCTCGGATCCTGGATGATGCGGGCCTCGATTTCATCGATGTTGTCGATGGCCTGCTGCCCGCGGTCGGTGCGCGGTCGACCTAGATTGTGGATGGTCACGATGGGATTGGGGGCGTGCGCCGGCTGGACCCTGGTGATGTCGATTCCGCCGACCGTGTGCTCGCCCTCCAGCGTGTCGTCGCCGGCCCGCGTTCGGAAGGTGAAGTTCGGCGCCATGACCTGTTCCATGAGGAGCGAGGCGGCGATCGCCTTCAGGTAGTTGTTGACGCTGTCGCGGACAGTCGTCTGGCTCTCGTCGGGCTCGGCGATGAGGTTGGTGAACTGGGCATGGGGCTTGCCAGGGGCGTCACGGGTGGTGCGGCCGATGATTTGGACGATCTCGGTGAGCGAACCGCGCGCTCCGACCGTGATGGCATGCTCGCACCAGATCCAGTCGAAGCCTTCCTTGGCCATGCCGAGCGCGATCACCACGTCGACGGCGTCGCGTTCCTTCGCGGAGCGAAGCGTGGCGAGGGTCTTGGACTGCGAGTCCTCCGTCACCAGGTCGGCGACTCTGATGGTCCGGCCGTCCGGCGTCTCGACTGTGATGAGGCCGCCGACGGCGTCCGTGTCGACCACCGTCCCCATGACGTCAATAACCCGGTTCACCTCGCGCAGCTTGTCGCCGGTCGACGTCGTGGAGTTCACGGACGGTATGTGGACGATGGTCTTCCGCGTCGTGTCGAGGACCGATCCGATCGTGTCCGTCCAGTCGCCACGGTAGAAGCGGTAGTCGAGGCCAAGCGTCTTCAGGTGCCGGTAACCCGAGAGCTGCTCGTAGTAGGTGTAGACGACGCGGGTGAAGCGCTCCTCGTCCTCGGGACGCAGCACCGGGACGCGATCGCCGCGGAAGTAGGATCCGGTCATGGCGACAATGTGCGGCCGGCCAGAGCGGATGAAGTCGCGCACGAGTTCGCCGAGACGGTTGTCTTCGTCGGCGGAGCTGTGGTGGAACTCGTCGACGGCCAGTAGCGAACGCTCCAGTCCGGAGGCGTAGGGGCTTGCCTGATCGAAGGCGCCGAGCAGCAGGCGGACGCCGTCCTCGCCGACGCCCATGGCGTCGTAGGCGAAGCGGAGCGTGGCGTGCGTGCAGACGAGGACGCGGTCGGCGGGATCGCTGCTCAGCAGGAAGCGCTTGAACGCCTGGACCTTGCTCTTCTCGCCGCCGGCAAGCGCGCACAGGTCGTTGCGGCTCTTGACGATCCAGTCGTGATGGAAGCCCGTATTGGTCAGCCTGACGCTCGCGAAGGAGCCGCCGATTGAGCGCTCGGGGACGGCCACGATGACCTTGGAGACCCCCTGGGCGTGCATCTTGTCGAGTGCGAAGTACATGAGCGCCCTGCTCTTGCCCGAGGCAGGCGGCGACTTGATGAGGAGGTACTGGGCGTCTCGACGCTCATAAACGCGTCGCTGCATCTCGCGCATGCCGAGCGGATCGACGCTCTGGGACGTTCCCGTGCCGGCATAGTGAATCGTCTGGCTGAGCCCCGTCACCTTATCTCCCCTTCATCTTCGCGTAGAGGCGGAACAAGTGCTCCAGCCGCTCGGCGTCATCCTTAAACCCGCGTCCGACATACATGCCCTCGAACTCCTCGTCGAGTTCGTCGTGGACGGCGCGCAGGTCGTCCGGCATTGTTTCGGGGTTGTAGAGCCAGGCGATGTTGCGCCCGTCGTCCAGATAGGGCTGGCGCGTGGCGATGATCCGGAGCGCGAGGTCGTCGAGCGTCTGACGCCGGGCATCATCGAGCATCGGCGTCGGGAAGGTGTTGTAGACGAGTGTGTTGGAGTAGCGGATTCGGTCTTCTAGCCGACCACCGACTGCCTTGGTCCATGCCATGTGCATGGAAGTTGAGAGGAGAGCGAGCACCCAGTTGGGCGGGTCGTAGATGGCGAAGGCGGAATTAGTGATGATGGTATCCGCATTGACAAAGCCGACCGTTAGGTAGGCGCGACGTTCTGAGCAGACGCTGGGCACGATGATGGCCCGCCTGCCGGCGTCCTGGATCTGATTGAACCTGTGGGCGATTGCTGCGCGCGAGCGCGTCTCTGCCGCCGTAGATGCAGCCCTGAACACCCTACAGGCTTCAATTCGGTCCTGGATCTCAGGCACGCTGCGAGCTTCTTGCAGTGCGTCATCCTCGATCCAGAGACACCAGCGGTCCTCCGACCGGATGAATTCTTGCGAACCAATGGCACAGCGCACGAAGCGAATGGCACCATCGTGTTCTAGGATTTTGTCGCGCGTCTGCCTGTCGAGGATGAGATTTCCGCCATCCGACGGCTTGTTTCCCCATTCCATGATCGGCATGCCGGCCTGCGGATCGCTGGCCTTGGCGACGATGACGTTCGGAGCTGGTAGTAGATAAGCGTTGATATTATCGACCTGCCTGCTTTCGCTGCCGGTGTAGATGCACTTCGGTGTGTTCCTGTTGACTTGCCTCAGGCCGATGATGGCGCAAGTCACACCCGCGTTCTTGGCTGCGGAGTTCGTCCACTTGAAGCTGGTGTGCGCGAACTGGATCTCGACGCCGAGGGAATGGATGAGCGGCCAAAGCGTTGGGACGGACTCTCCCTGGCATATGGAGTTGGTGGTCACGAGCGCGGCCTTGCTTCCCGTTCGGGAGACATGACGGGCTGCAAGAGCGAACCATGCGGCGACGAAATCGAGGTTACGCCAGACCCGGAGCTTACCATCGAAGATCTCGTCCATTTCCGCCTTCTGCTCATTGGTCTGGTAGCTAGAGCCGAGATACGGCGGATTGCCGACGATATAGGTTTCAGGGAATTCGTGATGTCGGCCATCACGAGAGCCATTCTTGTCGTTCCAGTTCGGCCTGTGGCCAATGATTGTCCACCAGTCGATGGTGAGCGCACTGCCGTGGCGGATGTCTCCCGCGTCGTGCAATGGCAGAATCGCCTCTGCCTCGATACCGGTATCAGCCAATCTCCGATCTGCCTGGATCTGACTGATCCACAAGGAAAGCCTCGCCGTCCGACACGAGAAGTCGACGGGATCAATGCCGTGGAAGTGATCAAGGCGCATCCGTGAGCGGAGAGTTGCGTCCCGGCGTCCACCTGCCAGCCGTCGTAGCGCCTCTGTCTCGATCGCGCGCAGTTCGCGGTAGGCGATGATGAGGAAGTTGCCTGACCCACAGGCCGGGTCAAGGACATGGATGCCCGCGACGCGGTCGACCAGTGCCTGCAGCCTGCGGCGATCGTTACCAGCTGTGGCGAGCTGCTCGCGCAGTTCGTCGACGAACAGCGGTCCGATCACCTTCATAATGTTTGGAACGCTGGTGTAGTGCATCCCGAAGTGAGATCGCTCGCCGTCGGACGCGATTGCCTGGATCATCGATCCGAAGATGTCTGCGTTGATCCCGGACCAGTCGAGATCCAGGGCTCGACGGAGCGCATAGCGTGCCCGACGGTCGAAAGTCGGGATTTCCAGGTCGTCCTCGAACAGACGGCCGTTCGCATAGGGAAGCGCCCGGACCAGCGGCTCCTCGACGGTACGACGAGGATCATTATCCGGCATGTCGAGGGTGCGGAAGGCCGCCTGGAGCGCTGGCCTTGTAGTCGATCCGTCTTTCGCGCTGGCCTTGGTTAGAAGGAGGCGCTTGAAGGGCGACTTCACTTCAGAATGGCCAGCACCTGCAGGCCGGTCAAAGACGCCCGCACTGTCCGCGAAGAGACAGAACAGCAAGCGCGTCATGAAGGTATTCAGCACCTCGGCGCGATCCGCACGTCCCCAGGCTGAGTCGCGCGCGATGATCGCGTCGTGCAACTCGCGCATGATACGCGCGGCGTCGACGTCAGCCTGCTGCTCAGCAGGAGGAACGTATCGCTCGACCCCCACCATTGGCTGGAGGAAATCATAGTATGCCGGGAGGTCGGCGAGCGTCTCCCCCTTAAACGCCTCTCCCGTCTTGAGGTCGATCCCGGCGAAGGCATTTCCATCACACGACAGGATGAAGCGAGGTCCGGTCTTGCCAGGGATTGTCTTCGCTTTCTGTTCTTGGCGGAGTTGCTCGATCATGTCATAGACGCGTCCAACGTCGGCCGACCGATAATGCATCTGCTTCGGCCAGATGAAGTCGGCATGCGCGTCGAGGAGGGGCGTAGCCGCCTTCACCAGCCGCGCCTCGTTGTCCTTTGTCGCGCGAGCGATCTGAGCGGCCGGCGCCTGATATGCGCCCATGAGACGGATGGGCAATTGACGAAGAAATACCTGATCAGTCGACGCGTTGGCTGCGATGGCGGCTAGCGATTGCTCCAGTAAAAGTTCGTTCACGTCCTCATCCCCGCACGGACGTCGGCGATGACATCGCCGATCCTGGTTTCATGCTTTAGGAGGATTTCCAGCAGCTTTGGCAGCACCTCTTCGACCGGAACCGCGTTGGTGCCATCAAGCCAGTAGCGGAGCGCTCGATCAGTGATGCCGAGATCCCGCGAGAGCGGGACCTGCCAGCGCTCACCATGGAGCGCGCGGCCGGAGCGGCGGAGCAGATCGAGAACGTCTTCCTGTTGCACGTTCCGGGTTATAGGAAGGCATTGCCTGACTGCCAATCATTTCTTGAATATCTTGCTTATAGCCCCTTGACTCCAGAAACATAGTTAAGGAGTCTGCATCGGGGCTTCGCGATTAACAGGAGATAAAATTGGTACTCGCCCCTCGTCAAGCCACACCCTCGATGCCGGCAGTTGCCTCGTCTCCGCAGGACGTAGATCTTGCGTTGAGCCTTCTGGGGCTTTCGAGGGGGCCGCTCGATCGGTGCATCATGTCTGCCGAAGCCCTGGTGAGCAACGTCATCTTCGGACGCCATCCGAGAAATTACCGTGGAGTTGTTGCCTGGGGCGAGACGACGTTCCACCTGCGCGACGAACTCGACAACATGGGGGTCAAATGGAAGCCGGAGGGCAAAACGGAGCTCCCAGCATCCATTGTAGAAGATGGCGGGTCCTCTTCCATGATCTCGGTTCTTGGCTTGGATTATGTTCCGTTCGAGACGGGTGGTTATCAGATCGTTGTTGCCGGTGGTGACGCGAAGACGGGAAGCGTCGGCGGTTCTGATCCCTCCTGTGCAAATCTCAAGGGCCATTTGATGGCTCGCGCCGTCCGGGCGAATACGAGAGGTACCAACGGTGGCGGCGTGCGAAAGGGTTCGTTCGTCGGCAATGCTATGCCGGATGAAGACCCACAAATTGTCATGAATTTCGATGATAGGCCGGCAATTGAGAACTCCGCACCTAGTTCCACGGCGAGAGGCACCTGGATTTTTCTGGTCCGGTATGGAGCCGACGGTATCTATGCCGAGTTGTCTAGGCCGCATTTGATCACTCGGGCAGGCAGGATCAAGGACTGGAGCCACCGCATCGTCCTAGGGCGTATTGGTTCGGCCGTTCCCGTCGCGATCTCCATGGGCACGTTCGGTCCGAACCCCGATTTTGGCGATTTTGGCATGTCTGACGAACTTGGTGAGGAGGCCCTCCCCGGCTCCTAATTATCTTTGCAGTCAGCCCAGTATGATGGATACTAGGGCATGTTTAATGGTGGACGCCTTAGATTGATGAGATCGGTGAGAGGGCTGTCTTTCGCTGAGCTCGGCCGCGTGTCAGGCTTGGCGGGCACTGTGATCTCGAAGTTCGAGTCCGGGATCGCGCTTCCCGTAGCACAAGAAGAGGAGGCCCTCGCCGCGGCCCTCAGGGTGTCGGTGTCCTTTCTTAATGGTCCGGACGTTCCAGTGTATAGGAATGGCCAAGCGAGCTTCCGGGCGCGGTCAACGCTTTCTTTGCAGACCATCGACGCCGCCCTTGCCATGATGTCGCTCGCGCAGCTGGTGTCGGAATGGTTTGATAAAACTGTTCTGGATGTTCCAGTGGAGCTTCCTGATTTGAGGGGTGAGACCCCTGAGCATGCTGCCGAGATGGTGAGGGCAGAATGGGGATTGGGCGCCAAAGGCGTGAACAATGTTATCCACCTTATTGAGACAAAGGGCGTCCGCGTTTTTCCTGTAGACCAGATGGCGCCGAATATGGACGCCTTCTGTGGGTGGATGGGACATAGGCCAGCCGTCTTTTTGCGAAGGGGTACGACCGGAGCGCGCTGCCGGTTCGACGCCTGTCATGAGCTTGGGCACCTACTCCTTCATAGGGGTCGCGATTGGACACGCGGCGACGCACAGATTGAGGCGGAGGCGGATGCGTTCGCAGCCGCCTTCTTAATGCCCAGGCCCGCAGTCGTCGCGCTGGTCAGTCCTCGGGTGTCGATTATGGATCTCGTCACTCTAAAGGCGAATTGGAAGGTTTCGGTTATGGCATTGAACCGGAGGCTCAGAGACGTCGGAGTCTTTGGCGATCGCCGATACGTCGAGAATGTGAAGGAAGCGTCGCGTCGTGGGTGGAGGTCTTCGGAGCCAGACGACGTCCCGTTCGAGTCGTCACTTGTCTGGAACAAAGCTGTCGACCATGTTGGCAGATCGGGATCCAGCATTGAAAAGGTGGCCAGCGAGATTGGCCTAGATGCGTCCGATGTCGAGAGGATGCTTACATCGTTCGTGACGACATCCGCATCGCATCTTTCGATTGGACAGGGGAAGAGCTGCGGGCGCATTGGCTGGGCCCGTGAGGCGAAGATCATTGTCAATCCAATACTTGCTGACGTGAAGTACGCTGGACGAGACGGGATCACGCAGGCTTGTCGGCAAGCGATGCAGCGGATAGTGGAATCCCAGGGCGCGCCGGACGAAGCGGTCGTGGTCTCGTCTGGTAGCAGTCGGGCGTTCCTTCTAGTTGGAGGTGGGCTGGACACCGACACGGTTATTATGCCTGGATTTGGCAACGGCTATACCGGAGAGGGACCGGACGGTTTTGAGTGGGCGAAAGCATATCTCGTTGAGCATGGCGCCTCCCTTCGGGAGGTAGAGGTAGATGAGAGACTTATGGCAAGACTTAGAAAGCGGGGCCTCGACGTCACGGACGTGGAGCTTATTCATGGAACGCGAGCCAGGTAGGGGCAATTTACGATTGCACCACTCCTCCCCATAGGGCGAGGGCGGGGTGCCCCCTCCCTCGCGCTCCCGCCCCGGGGCCGTCGGTCAGTCGGACGGGCTGCCGATGCGGCGGCGGCAGCCGGCCTGGCGCTCGGCGTGCAGGACGGCCGGGCCGTAGGCCGCGTCGGCCGCCGCCATCGCACGCCACCAGGACGGATCCACGGGCGGTCCGTAGACCATGCGCTCGAGCCGTGCGTCCTCGAGCCACAGCGCGGTCGCTCTTCGCGGCGTGCCGTGGTACCACCACAGGTGCGAGGTGCGCTCGACCGATACGATGCGCCGGTCCGCGGCCGGCGACCGGCCCAGCATCCACACCGCCCTGTCGATCCGGCTTCCCGGCTCGGCCTGGACGTCGTGCCCCCTGACCAGGACGCGCGTTCCCCGCTCGTCCCGGATCGCCTCGCACCCCGGGTAGAACGCGCATCCCCGGGACGCCACTTTCCAGGACGTCATGTCGAGGCCATCCCCCGACATGTACGCCGCCCCGTCCTCGTAGACGCATGCCCTTTCGTGGTCGTGCCTTCCCGCACCGTGTATCGGCTCGACCAGCAGGTGATGCTCGCGTTCGGCCAGGCCCAGATCGTCGATCGGCCGCGCGCAGTGACGGTGCCCGTGCAGCAGGATCGCCGGGACGACCGGATCGACGAGCACGGACCACATTGGAATACCATCCCTGTCCTCCTCGTGACGGCGATCGGGTGCGCCGCGCACCCGCGTCGCGAGCAGCGCGATGAACGTGTTGATCTCGCCGAGCATCCGCGCGTTCAGCGGCGTCATGGGCGCCTCGCTGTCCAGGCGCAGGACGCTGCCGCTCCGCCTGGAGGACTGCGACCAGCTGGCCGACCTCATGGTCCAGTGCCCGGTCGCCTCGACGATCACGCTCTTCATGTACGGACCGCTCAGCAGGTTCACGTGCACGTCGCCCCGCTCGATGTAGGGCATCAGTCCGTAGCGGTCGATGGTCGCGCGTATCTGTCCTGCGGCGAGGTCGAGCAGTTCTCTCAGCAGCTTCTGATGATTCGACATGGTGCGTTTCTCCTGATGGAATGCACCCTCTGATCGGCGAGCATCGGTCAACCAACGCGAGTGAGGCAGCTTTTTGAAATCCTACAGGGCCGAGCAGCGTCCTTGCTCAAACCCATAGCGCGAGGGAGGGGCGGTGCCCTTCCCTCGCGCTCCCTTCCCCCCTCTTTTCCCTCCTGTCCATGTCCTGCCCGGGCTTTTCGATGCATCGGGCAAAAAAGGGCCGCTCTATGCGTTCGCCTTCTGTGCCTGGGAGCGCATCGAGCCTCCCATGATCAGGGACCTGACAGCGATGCGCCCGAGCAGGTTGCACAGGACGATGCCCGCAACCGTCCTGACGACGATCTGCGCCGACGTGGTGTCGCCATAGAGCCAGACCAACCGCGTCTGGTGTCCGGCCACCAGACCGACGTATCCGTACAGGAACAGGCAGAACTGCAGTCCCGCGAACAGCGACCTGCAACGCACCCGCAGGTGGCGCGCACCGGGATGTTCGCCGACCAGTGCGCCGACCGCCAGTCCCAGGATCGCGGCCGCAAGCGGTGCGAACACGGCGAAGGCGACGGTGCACTGCGCGTACATGGTCGCCGTGGCGTCGTCACGGACGACCGCCTGCGCGACGATCGCGCCCGCCATGGCTGCGCCGACGGTCCCGGGCACGAGCGTCCTCAACCGTTGCGTGATGGAGGTGTCCTTCGACATCGCGGGCGTCTGGAGGAAGGCATGCGTCAGCTCGGCGTCGCGCTCGTATCGGATCTCGCCTGTGAAACCGGCCAGCCAACGCTGCCGTACCATTGCCCCGACGTCGGGACGAGAGGAGGCAGGCATATGTTGCGTGGTGACAGCCGCCTCCCCGTCCCCCGTCGGATGGGCCGCCATGAACGTCTTCCAGTGCGCGTGCCCCTCGGCCTGCGCGATCGTGTCCAGGCACTGCTGATAGGTCTGGCCACCAGAACGTGCCATGCGTCGGGCTCTGCCGCGCGCATCGCGCACGATCTTGTTCTCGGTCTTCGTATCCATGATAAATCGTCTCCGCAGGGTCCTGCGAATGCACCGTCCACGCATGCATCCATCGGACCTTGTGGAGGCGATGGGGCACTATGTTCAGCGGTCCTAGGGGTTCGTCAGCCGGTGGACGACAGGCCTCCGCGTGGCCTTGCGTTTTTATAGGACGGCGGAATTATCGCAGCAAGCCCCATAGGGAGAGGGAGGGGGGTATTTCACCCCCTCACCCTCCTCCCTCGTCCCGGGTTGGATCAGTGTACGGAGGGTGGAGGAACCCAATCCCGGAAGGCTGCCTGCGCCGGTGATACGGCGGAGAGGGCGTTGACGTCCTCCCACGCCCGTCTCGACGCCGATAGGAAGGCATTATCTCCCGGACCGTGATCTTCCCTTGGCGTATGCCAGTGGCCGTCGCGACCAAGCCACAGGACTTCCCCTGAGGCTCCTTCGGCGATTGACAGACGGTCGGGGGTGGCGCGCTCCTCGAACTCGGTCCGCTCCGTGCCCATGTCGCGAACGGAGAGCATCTTGTACGATCCGAGGCCCCATGGAGGCGGAGGGCTGGCCAGCCACTGCGTCCGGAGGCCTTCGGGCATCCCGACGCCCCATGCCTCCATGAAGCGCCTGGCGCGCTCCACGTCGATGCGACTTACACAGCCGTCGTATACGTCTTGAATCATGATGGCCTCGAGAGCATCCATGGCCTGGTCGTTCCAGTCTATGACGCTCTCGAATTCGAGACGGGGAATGACGACCGGATTCTGTTTGTCACGACCGTCTAAGCAGCCTTCCCGTCCCGTCCACAGCATGCGCTCGACATCTTCCGACTGCACGCTGAACACGTCTAGTCCGTCCTCCTGCGACCGTTCCGTAACGTCGATGAAGTCGACGTCGCCTCCGTGGCCGTGGACGTTGCGCCACACGTTGAGTGCCCGAGCGGGGTCCGCGACGTCCGGCGCTCCCGACACGAAGATCCTGGTGCGCATCGCACCGTCGTATCCCACCGATATGTCCACGCCAGGACGTATGTCGAGCCACTTGGGGACCGGGATCAGACGCACGACGATTCCCTGCCTATCGACACGCAGGAAGGATTCCCTGACGTCATACGAATCCCGCATGTCCGGATCCCATCCGAAGATGCTCCAGTATGCGTGCGAGATGGTCTTCAGGAAACGCGCGGGGTCGCGGTGGACAACGCCGCGCCCCAGCGGTCCTGAATGCACCAGATCGCGGCTATCGGCGACGACCTCGAACTCGGGACCATGACGGTCGAAGAGCAGCCCGAGCAGTTCGTCGTAGCCCTTCAGGATCGGGTGGACCGCGGTGAGCGAGATCACCTCCTCGCGCGTCCTTGCACGGCCGATCAGCGGATCGGGGATCAGACGGTTCACGACCCCGACCACATCATCGTTCGTTCCGAGCGCGGCGATCTCGCGCAGGGCTCGCCACCGCCTGGCGTCTACGTCGCCGGGCTGGTGGAACGGTTCGGACGTGAGATGATGCCAGTCCCTGTACCCCAGTATCCGTGCGGATGCCTCCTGGCAGGTGGCGAGTCTCAGACCCGGAATGGCGACGGTCCGCTGCAGATCGCGGGCGAGCTTCTTGGCATGGTCGAGGGAATGCATGACGTTCTCCTGGGGAGCTCGTGGGACTGCCGGCTTGCCCCGGCGCTCCATGGAGTTCGTCGGGAATGATCGTTCTTCTCGAGGTGCCCTCAGGGACTTCGGGACGCCGGCCCCGCGACTCCTCGGCCGCGGGACGTTTATTTACCGTCGACCCCGAAAGGTCAACTCCCCATGGGTTTTGGATATATTGTCATGGCGATTTTCGGCTTCATGCGTTTCAGGAACAGGGCGTGCGGTCGTCCCTAGCGGTCGCCGATCCCGACGTCCCGTCGACCGTCCGCGTCTGTGACAATTCCGCTTCCAGACCACCTACGTCTTGCGCCAAATTCGTGAGACTGCACTTCAAGACGGGAACGTAGACCCTTGTTTGTAGACATCTTTCCCGTGTTGGTACGGTAAATGGTTTACAATCCGTTAATACTCATTGACGAACGACACCGCGAGGACTCTCTGCTTCGACACGACAGGGAGAGAGTTTTCATGAAGACGATGATGATCGCACTTCTGGCAGGCACCATGCTTGCCGGGACCGCCTACGCACAGGTCGCCCAGACACCGGCGACATGCCCTGCGGGCGCCACCAACTGCACGGTCAGCACGCAGGACGCCGGACACAACGAGACGGCGAGCACCGCGGCGAACACCAATACCAACAGTTCGCAGGCCGGCGTCTCCAGCGCCAGCAACGCGAGCGGCAACACTATCGCGCCCGCGTTCGACAACTCCGCGCAGACCACCCAGAACGCCACCACGACGACCGGTGCGGTCTCGTCCAGCAGTTCGGGCAACTCGGGCGGCAATTCCGACAACGACAACCGCAGCACGGCCTCCAACGGTAACCAGTCGCTGGGCCAGGCCAACACCGGCAACAGCTCGATCGGCAACACGACCACCGGTCCCAGCACGGCATCCAACGGACAGTCGAATACCGGCACGGTTGGCAACACCACCACGGGTGCCAGCACGTCGAGCGCGAATGGCGGCACCGTCGGGAGTCTCTCGACCGGGGCCAGCAGCGCCCAGGGCGGCAGCGTAGGCAATCTCAGCACCGGCGGCAGCAGCGCGACCACGGGCGCAAGCACGTCGCAGGGAGGGGCAGGCGGCTCGGGCGGTGCAGGCGGAACGGTCGGCAATCTCTCGACAGGACCGAGCACCTCGTCCCTGACCGGCAACGCCCTCGCCACTGGCGCGAGCTCGTCGGGCGGCAACACGCTCTCGAACGGCAGCTCCTCGGGCGGCAACAGCCTTACCAACGGCAGCGAGTCGAGGAGCGGGGTCGGCAACGTCACCAGCGGGCCCAGCACGAGCGCCTCGATGTCGGGCGGCAATACGCTCGGGTCCGCCAGCGACGCCAGCAACACGGGCGGCAACAGCAGCGTGCGCGTCGACGCGTCCACGCACAGCTCGTACAGGGCGATCTTCATTCCGTCCGTCGTGCCCGTGACCCCGCCGTCGACGCTCGCTGTCGGCAACATCATCAAGGAGACCACGGCCTGCGGACCGCTCCAGCGCATCGTGCGCGAGCGTGTCGACGGCACCTTCATCGGCCTGTTCGGCAAGAGCAGGGTCGAGCAGGGGTTCTCCGACGAGCTGGCCCCGTTCCTGGACGCCGACGGTCGGCGCCTGACCTACCGGGAGGACCCCATCGCCGACGGTTCGGGCGTGAAGCTCTACGGTCATCAGGTGATCATGTTCACGACCGTGGTCGGCGTCGCATCCAACCGGAACGTCGCGATCGGCGGTGGCGGTGGCGGCGGAGGCTGGGGTCAGGGCGGCATGGGCTCGTCCAGCTCGAACCAGCGCATGGTCACCACCGTCCAGCTGCGCGAATGCGAGATCGGCGAGATGCGGCGTCCCGAGACCGTCTACGTCGAGGTTCCGGCCAAGCCCATCCGCCAGTGATCGTCGTCGTCAAGCTGGCAGCGGCTCTGATATGCTTCTCGGGCCAGTGCCACCCCGTGCTGGTCGGGAAGGACACGCCCGTCGGCCGGTTCCGGATCGCCCAGCGCATGGTGCTGGCCGAGGGGTATGGCGGGGACGTCCTGATGTTCTCCGAGGACCCTCGCAGCGTCCTTGCCATTCACCGCGTATGGAACGGCAGACCATCCGAACGGCGCGCGCAGCGTATTGCATCAAAGGCCGCCGCTGATCGCCGCGGCATCACAGGGGGGTGCGTCAACGTCACCCCCGAGGTGTATGCGGCGCTCGTCGACTGCTGCTCGACGTCGGTCCTGGAGATCGAACCCTGATCTTCCTTCATGCTGCCCGTTCGGCGCGGCATGACGGAGAGGCGGTCGGCTTCTCATGCGGCGTACTGCCAAGTGGTTCTCATCAGCGCGACGGCGGGTGGCCCTTTCCCTCATGCTCCCGCCCCGGGGATTGACCGGACACGTCCGGGCGTCAGGCGTACTGGCCGTAGCCGTCCGGATCAGGAAGGTGGCCGGCCGGCCATGGATGGTCGTGCGTGGACCGCGCGCTATGCAGCTCTAGGTGCTGGGTGCCCGAGACGTCGACGATCTCGAGTCCGTGGAACATCAGGCCCAGGCCATGCTCCGGGTCCCAGTCGCAGTTCATGTCTATCCCGACGTAGGGCAGTTCGACCCCGTCCAGGCTGTTGAGGTAGATCATCGACGGACGGAGGAGCGGCATGATCTCGGTAGGCGTGTGCAGGACGGGGAGATCGTCGTCGTCCTCGTCGTCTCCGACCATGTCGTGCCTGTTCCCCTTGTACATGCGCAACGCCGTCTCGAGGATCGCGTCGAGCAGCGCCTGCTGGTTGGCGACCAGCCAGTCGAGCTGCCGCAGCTGCACGTCGGTGGGCGGCGCGTCGGGCTCCTCGCCTTCGGCCTCCATTACGATCTCGACGGGTCCCGCCTCGGACCGTTCCTCATCGGTGCCGAGCACCATCCAGGCGTCAAGCCTGATATGCCAGCTGCCCTCGTAGTCGTCCTCGGGGCGCTCGACACGCGTCACGGCTTCGTTCATCGATTTGTCTCCTGGCGCTGCATCGTGGCAGGAGACATGGGAATCGGCAACCGTTCACGGTTCTTCCTGAAACGGCGGCCTGATGGCCGCCCTACGTCGGTTCCGGTCGACGTCATTCCCAAGCAGCAGGGAGACACGGTGCCTTTCCGCTTTTCCGTCCTTCCCGTCTCGTCGTCCGCGCTTTTCCATGCGTCGGGTAAAAAAGGGTCTGAGCCTCGGTCTTCTATCCTGCAATCGATATGTGCCATGAAATGGACTTCCGGCGGCTGCGCCGATGCAATACCATTCGACCAGTTCAGGATGGAAGGGTTTAGACATGGCCGATACTGCGGAGAAGGAACAGGGCTACAGGAAGAGGATGGTCGACGCGGCCGGCAGGATGTTCCAGCCCGACGACAAGTTCGGAGATCCGACGAGGATCATGAGAGAGGCTCCCGGCAAGCTGATCGGCTCGATCCGGAAGGACATCCGCAGCCTCGCCGTCCTGACCGGGCTAGTGCCCTTCAACGAGGCCGACGATCGCCCCCTCCGTCAGCGCCTTTCCGACTCCGCCAGGACGATGATGACACCCGACGACAAGGTCGAGACGATCGTACGGCGCCAGGCGGGCGGTCTCTCGCAGACCGTCGGCGACATGGCCATCCGGCTTGGTCTGAAGGCGAGGGCTCCGGGCGACGTCGGCGACGGCTTCGTCCTGTCGCCCCGCGCTGGCTACGCCCCGCGCGATCCGTCCTACGTCCGCGAGGCCGAGACCATGAAGAAGGAGATGAAGCCGCTCCTTGATGCTGCGGTCGGGCGGTTCGAGAAGGCGTCAGACGCCGAGGTGATCGGAATGCTCGGCAGCGCCAAGGACCGCGAGCATGGAGCCACCTTTCCCCCCATCCTTCCCCGGAACGGCGCGGCCCGGCGCAACGCCATCCGCGCCATGACGCTGAAGGCGTTCAGCGACGAGCGGCTGGACGATGCGAAGTCCCCTCACTCGCCGGCGTTCAACAGGTCCACGCGCGAGCTGATGCGCCATCCCGTCCGCGTGGCGGAGATCTTCACCGGGAAGGACAACTTCCACGACGTGAACAGGCAGTTCGCGCGCGGAGCGATCAGTAGCACTTCCTATGTCATGGCGGGCGGCAAGGCCCTGGATGCACGCGTCGAGAGCGAGACGCGCGCCATCATGGCCGCGCCCGACTTCGATCGGGAGATCGCCGAGCGCTTCGCGCGTTCGCCGAAGACCGACCTGCGCGAGCCGCCCAGGGACGTCGAGGGGCGCCGTGAATGGGTCTCCGGCTCTCTGCGTACCGAGGCCGCGTTCCTGGCCAAGGGGCTGATCCGCGGCGACGACGTGCTCTACATAGCCGCGTCCGTCCGCGGTCCCGTGCCCGAGGCCGGACCCAACGCGCGCATCGACACGGTCCGCACGACCGGTGCCGCCCTGCGGACCGGCAAGCACGACTACGAGGACGCGAAGAACCTGGAAAGGCTTCCCGAGGCCGCCCTCCGTCATCGCTTCCGCGACATTCCCGGGGTCGAGAAGGCCGAGATCGGCGGCAACCGTACCGACTGGGTCGCGAGGAGCCTCTCGATCGAGCGCACGCGCGACGTGATGAAGTCGGCCGGCATCGCAGACGACCCATCGCGTTCGCGTTCGACCGCAGGCGAGGACCGGACGATCTCGATGTCGAGGGAGAAGGGGCTCGAGAGGCTGCACGAGACCGCAGGTCCGAAGGCAGAGGTGCGACGTCCCGGCGTCGCGGCGCAGGCTGCGGCCGCCTCGGTGCATCGCGGGATGGGCAGCTAATTCCACGATGTCATGACGATGCCCACCCGCAGCCTTATGCAGGTATGCGGGTGGGCGTCGATGCGACGATGGAGGCGTTGTCCCATCCTTAAAACGGTGTTAGGAATTCCGGCTTCGGCCTCTGCTTCGGACGTTTCCCTCCATGACAACCATCATCCTCACCATCGTGGGCATCCTGCTTGCCGCTGTGTCCGCCCTGATGGTGCTGTGGTACGGCGGTGAATCGTTCGATCGGGGTACGGTCCGTGCCGATGCCGCCACGGCGATGTCCGCTGCCATCCAGGTCTCCGACGCCGTCAGGCTGAAGGAGGCCTCGGAGGGCGTCACTTTCCCCGCCTGGGACATCAACTCGCTGGTAGGCGAGAAGTACCTCTCCAGCGTTCCCCGCATACCCGGCGCCGATGTCTACCTCATGGACGAGACGGGATGCGCAGGCTGCATCGGGCCGAAGGCGATCGGCGTCGTCTATGCCATGCGGGACACGCCGCACGTACGTGCGGTCTGTGCCGACGTCCGCCGCAGCGTCGGCACCCTGAAGCCCGGCCAGCCCTACGTGCCCGCCGCACGCAGAATGACCGACGCCCTGGCCGAGTCCCGCGTGGGCTGCTCCACCGACGGCGTGACGTTCTTCGTGTATTCGGGCTTCTGATCGAGACCGCGCGGTCCTGTCTTCGGGACCCTCCTATAGCGATCCGCCCTCCACGTGGCAGAGGCGCCGGACGTCCTCGGGTTCAACGATCGCTCCCTGCCTGGCATGCAGCCTGATGGGCCTGGTCACGGTCGCACGGGCGTCGTAACCCGGAGCCGCTTCCACACGGGTCGCATGGAAGCGTCCGGTCCCGCAGTCCAGCCTTCCGCCGAACCGGACGACAGGGCTGTCCATCATCGCACGCGAGATGTCTCGTCCGCCGACGTCCTCGCCGATGTACAGCGCGCGCATTGGGCGCGGCTGCAGTCTCGTATCGACCACTACGATCGACAGGTCGGCATGATTGCCGCGGGCCCTGTAGGACGCGACTGGCGTATCGCGCTTCATGCCCCGGATGCGAATGCTGCGATGGCTGAAGTTGTCGCTTTCGAATGCCTGGATAGTGTCCGCTCTCACGCCCATCATCAGAAGCGGGCCCAGATCAGTGAACACGGCCGGCACGATAAAGAAGACCGATATGCGCATCACCATGATCAGCGCTAGCATCGTCATCCTCCTGGAACCCATGGGACGCGGAGCCGACCATGACAGGGAGGCGAGCAGGGCGGTCCTGTAGGCCGGTCGCCAGATGGATCCGAAGAGCAGGCCGATCCCAAATGCCATGACGCCCAGGCAGAGCTCCTGGAAGTAAGGCGCGTCGACCCGGACGTAGTTGGGAGCGAGGGTCGCCGCGAGCACCATGATGATCCCGATGATCATTGGCACGCGCCCGGACTGGCCTGTCGCGAGGATCCACTGGTCCCATTCCCGACCGTCGGGATCGAACGTCGTCCGGGGCGCGGCCTCCTCTTTTGCGAGCTTGGGGACCGGCTCGGCCGGATCCAGCACGAACGCCGACCATCCGGCTCGGCCGGCACGGTGGGCGATCTCGTCGAGTATCGTCTGGTATGGCCGTCCCGTGTCGCGGGATTCGGCCCGGGCGCGGCGTCGCGCGTCCGAGATCAGTCTCTGGGTAGTCATATCAGCGTCCTGGAGGATGGTCGCGCGGCATCGTGTCGCCGTACGCGAGGGTTATGGCCTGTTTCGATCGGTCCTCCAGGGTTCGCCGCCTCGACGGCCGGCCTCCGTATCGCGACCGCACGGGCATTATAGGATGGCAGACCGGATGCGTCCATGCTCCGTGCATCGGGCCGGCAGCCATCTGGCTTCGACGCCATCGATCGCCGAAACCGTCGTGCCTGGTACCGCGACGTGTTCGCGCGGGTCCCGTGCGTCTACGCTCTGGTCTGGAGGGCTGCGATGGCCGCGCGGATCTCGTCCAGCGACCTGCGGCCGAGGTTTGGGATGCGGATCAGGTCGCCGTCCGTCATGGCATCGAGATCGCCGACCGTCCGCGCGCTGGTCGAGAGCACGCAGTTGCGCGAGCGCCGGTCGAGGTCTAGATGCTCGATCCTGACAGAGCGCCAGTCTTGCCCCTCGGACGATGGCACCGCTGGCTTCTCGACCGATGCCGCGAGCACTGCGGCCACCACGTCCGCCCAGGGATCGCCGCCGAGCTCCATGGCCTCGAGGAAGGCCCGCTTGGCCGCCCGCTCCATTGTCGGCTGTGCACCGTCCCTGCGATCCGGTACCGAGGCCCGAGCTGCATCGGCGTCGCGCTCCTGCCGCTCGATCTCGTCGAGGTCGGGGTAGTGGCTGTCGATGCCGGTCGCGCTGTCCAGTCTGGGATCGCCTGGCTGGATGCGCGCCATCCGTCGTTCCGTACGGCGCAGCGCCCTGATGGCGCCGGTGCCCGCGTCGATGGAGGCCACGGCGAACGGAAAGATGTCGAAGATCTCGTGCCCCAGGACGCGCGCCAGTCCGCCGCCCTTGCCGATCGCCTCGTTCTGCGACGCGGTCAGGCGCTGCGCCGGCCGGATGACGAAGCCTTCATGGGCCGCGCGCATGGATGCGACGCCGGGAATCACGAACGAGGCCAGCATGAACGAGCCGGGTCCGTGTCCGCCGTCCTGGAAGCCCAGGGTCATCTCGGTACCCCCGTCGCTGCGCAGGACGATCTCCACCTCGAGCGGATCGCGCCCGCCGTCCTCGAGCAGCGCCGTGCGGATGGACGAGGCCGTGCCTCCCATGCGGAAGAAGGTGCGCGCCGACAGCTCGTCGACGAGCATGTTGCAGGCGACGACGTCGGTCCCGAGCAGGCGTACGGCCTCGATGTCCCGTCGCATGCCCGCCATCGCCGCCGAGATCTCGACCGGGTCCGTCTCCCTGTGCCAGGTCCTCGGGGAGATGCGTCTCGTCACGCTGCCCTGCGCGGTACGGAAGGTCAGCAGCTTGCCGTCGAGTGTCAGCTCCTCGGTGGTCGGGTCGATCCCGCATCGGGCAGCCTCGCCCTGCAGCGCCGTCTCGAACCGCTGCTGGCGGCGCGCGTCGACGTTCCGGACACGCACTCCGGGCACCATGTTCTCGCTGAACGTCATTCGCTGCTCCTTTTCCGTCTTCATACTCGTCGTCGCGGCACCCGACTATCGAGCGCCGGATGCTGCGCATGGACGCAGGCATCCGGCCCTCCGCCTCAGCCGACCGGCGCGGGACCGGTGCATCCTCTGGAGTGCGCCCTGCCCTTCAGGACGTCGTCCTCGAAGAACACCGGCATGCCTACCTCGGGCGACCGGTGCGGCCCGGCGTCCAGGATCGCGCGCCCCCATCGCATCGAGCGCATCCGTGAATAGCCGACGTGGTTCCTCGGGTCGATCAGCTCCGCCTCCCTTCCGCTCGACTGCACCGGGATGAGCCGGTAGTGGAACATGTCGAGGATGTCGCGCCCGATCCGCTCGCCATGCATGGCGATCATGGTCGAGACCGAGTTGCCGCACACGACGAGCGAGTCCCAGCTCGACCTCGCGTAGGTCAGCATGTCCTCCATGATCGGGAGCCTGGTCGACCGGTGGAAGTCGAAATAGACCGTGGCGACCCCGCAGAAGCCCATTGCGACCTGCCCGTCCCTGGTGCTGTTCGGCCCCCTGCTGGCGGTCTGATACCAGATCGCCGTCTGGATCGCAGCGGCCAGCGGCTCCCTCGCATCGCCGTCGAGCGGATCGCGCACGATGTAGAGGGTGAACGGCCTGGGGCTCTCTCTGGTGCCGGTGCCCCGCAGGTCGGAAGGGACGAGGGAGCTGCGCTCCGTGACCGCCCTGGCCGCCGGCGTGGTCAGGGGCAGCAGGCTCGCCACCGTCTCGCGGGCGAGCCGTCCGTCGAGGTCGGAGGCGGTCTCGTCCCGGATCCGCACGAGGCTGGTCTCGCCCGTGCGCTGGATCTGCCCGTAGGCGGTCTCCATGACCAGCCGCGCCACTCTCGCGTCATGCGGGCACAGCGCCTGCGACACCTTGTCGAGGTAGTTCCGCAGCGTCCTGGGGCTCATGCCCTGCGTCCATTCGACGCCGAAGGGATTGATCGCCTCGGTGTTCCCTCCCGAGGTCCGGATCACGGCCACGCGTCCGATGGTTGCGCGGTAGCCGGAAGTATGCCGGTGGATCTGCCCGTCGTCGTGGATCACGAAGCTGGACGTGTCTCCGGTGAGCACCATCGGCACCACGATGCCGGCCATCCGTCCCGAGCCGGGCGGCGAGAAGGCGGTCATGCAGTGGCCATGGCCAAGACGCAGAAGCCGTCCGTCGGGCGCCGTCGCGATCGCGGGCCCCTTGTCCGGCTCGTAGAAGACGCCGCGCTGCTGCATCAGGCGACGCAGCTGCTGGCCGTCGCTGCCGATGCGCCAGCGTTCCAGAGCGTCGCCGATCCGATCCCGGACGCTCTGGACGGGCCTGGGATACGTCGCGACGTTCAGGTAGTCGTAGCCGTCGGCGTCGGCCCTGCGAAGGTCGGGCATGGAGCCGTCGAACGTACCCGTCACGACCGTGGCGGATGCGGACCCGCCGGGCATTGTGCTCATGCGCATGAGCGTGCCGTCGATGGTGGGCGTGCGGTCGTAGCAGTCCGACTCCAGCGCCTCCATCGACAGGCCACGCGCATCGATCGGACGAGAGGTCCCGTCCCCGAGGACGAAGTCCAGCACCGGCGGCTGGCCCGGTCCGTGGCGTCGGTAGGCCGTGAAGGACGTGGCACCGACACGCGCGCCGTGACCGACGATGCTCCGGAGATGGGTATCCGGCGGCACGGTGGAGAAGTCGGGCTCGAGCGACGCCTCCTTGCTGTCTTCGTCGACCGGCACCGGAGCCTTCATGAAGGCGGCCCAGGTGGGAATGCCGGCGCGGACCGCGACGAGGTCCAGACACTTCTGGTACGGGATGCCTCTGGCGCGGCTCTCGTTCTTCGCGACACGCCGGGCGGCCGCGATCAGCTTCTGTGAATTGTTCATGTGGACGTTCCTTCGGGCCTGTCGGTCCGCACCGTCCGCTCGTGCATCCTGCGGCCCGGGGTTCGTCGGGAGAGGTTGCGCTGCATGTCAGTCGTTGTCACGCGGTCCTGTCCTGGTTCGTCATTGGCGGACGACCGGCCTCCGCGCGGGGCCGTCATGCATTTCTGGATAATCCGCTCCACTCTGTCAATCCGGTTTTCCGCCTCTCTCTCGAGAGCACCGGGCTTTTCCATGCCTTGTTCACGAAAAATCACCCCTGGACCCCAGTCGATCGGCTGGCCCCGTAGGTCCGCGCGTCGCGTATCATGGCTGATCGCGACGCGCGGGCGGGTCGGGGCGTCCGTTCGTCTTCCGGCGTCATGTCCGAAGCATGCCGTCCGTCCACGGAACCCGTCCCATCACCACATGTCGCCGCCGTGGCGCGAGTAGTTGGCGACGTCCGAGATCCACGCGACGTATCGACTGCGCAGGTCGGGGTTCTCGAACGCGAAGGAGAGCGTATTGCAGTACTTGTACCGGTTGTCGTACTCGCGGAAGAACAGCGCCATCAGCGCATCCTCGCCGTCAGCCTCGATCTCCACCTTTTCTTCGGGCAGTCGAGCGAACGTACGTGGATCATAGGTTCGCTTGACGAGTGTGGCCCGCACTTTTGCGACGGTATTCATTCTGCTTCTTCTCCATTTCAGTCGACTGCCGCACCGAATTTTATCTTGCGAAGCGTCGAGATCCCATTCTGCTGGCGATGCGAAAAATAAATTTCGGGAATCGAACCGCAGTTCGTAGTCGTTCACCCATGTCCCTGCACGTCCCGGCACATCCCGCTACTACCCTGTAGTTCCCACGCTATACCATGCCCCCGTATTTGCTTGCCCGGCGAGGCAGTCGACAAGTCATCTTCCCCGTGCATAAGTGCGCTGGTCACGAAGTCGCGCGGATATACCGCCCTGCGGGATGACGACGCCTCATGCGAACCCGGACGTATTACCTCCGGGAAAGGGAGACGACATGAACAGTACGATCGACAAGCGCGCCGCCGGCGCGGACATGCAGCCCATGTCCGTAGGCGACATGAATTTCCTCATCTCCCGTCTCTATCTGGACTGCGCTCCGCTGCAGTTCGTGCGGGAGCTCACCAAGAACTCCCTTGACGGCATCGCACGCAATCCCGGCGAGTCCGGCCTGGTCCACTGGGACATGGACTGGAACCTCAATTCGCTGAGTAACGGCCAGGCGTCGAAGCTGTGCATCATCGATACCGGCATTGGCATGACCGGTCCCGAGATGGTCCAGTTCATCAACAAACTGTCGAGCTCGAGCCACGTCCAGTCCGACAAGGGCAACTTCGGCGTCGGCGCCAAGATTGCAGCCGCGCCGATGAATCCGGCCGGCATGGTCTACTCCTCCTGGAAGGACGGCAAGGGAACGCAGATCATCCTGCACCGTGACGACGCCGGCAACTATGGACTGAAGAGGTTCGGTGCCGAGTTCTGGCGAATCCTGCCCGACGATCTGAAGCCGGTCGACAAGCAGGGCAACCAGCTCATCGGAGAACACGGCACTGCCGTCACGCTCTTCGGAGAGTCCGAGGACGGATCGACGATGGAGCTGCCGACCGGTGTCCGGGCTCCCACTCCGAGCATGTGGATCACGCGCTATCTGAACGGCCGTTTCTTTCGGTTTCCCGACAACGTGTCCGTCAAGGTGCGCGAGGGCTACCAGCTCGATCACAGCTACATGCGCGCGGTTACCGGCATGCAGCCTTGGCTTTCCCGCGTCAGCAAGACGTCGGGATCAGTCACACTGCCCTCTGGCGGGGCCGTGGTCCACTGGTGGCTGATGCCCTCCGCCACCGACCAGGGCGCCGAGGTGGATCTCAACGATCCGAAGTGGATCAGCGGAGGCCATGTCGCAGCTCTCTATCAGGACGAACTCTACGAGGTCGTCTACCAGAACGCCGGCATCGCCAGGCTGCAGAGCTTCGGCATCGTGTTCGGTCCGCAGCGCGTCGTCCTCTATGTCGAGCCGGCCGCCAGCCGTATCGCGGCCAACACTGCCCGCACTGCGCTCATCGTAGATGGCCAGTCGATCGACTGGTCGTCGTTCGCCGCGGAGTTCCGCAGCGTGATGCCGCAGGCGCTGCGCGACTATCAGGACGAGCTGGGCGCGGCGATGGGCGAGGTCGATCACCGCAAGGCGATCGCCGAGCGCCTGAAGTCCGTCCGCGATCTTTTCCGGTTCGGAAAGTATCGCCCTCAGAAGGGCGGCCCGTTCAACATCGCTCCGGATTCCAACGCCGGCGGCCGGACATCCCAGCCGCTGGAGACATCTCCCGACGATGCGAAGAAGAGCGGATCGCGCTCGCGGTCGGTCGGCGACCTGTATGCGCTGTTCGCCGAGGAGGTCGGACAGGAGGCCGAGCACGTCGACTCTCCCGCCGATCCCGAGGTGAAGTGGCTGCCGGCGGCCGAGGTCGGCGTCCAGGACCGCGCCGCGCGCTTCGTGCCCAGCACCAACCATCTGCTGATCAATTCGGAGTTCCGGGTGTTCACCGAGATGACGGCGAGATGGGTCAAGCGCTACGACGAGCTTCCGGGATCGGAGGGCCTTATCACCGAGGTCGTCCACGAGTGGTTCCAGCAGCAGCTGGTCGAGACCGTTATGAGCGCGCTCGCGCTCAAGCAGGGCGGCAAGTGGAGCACCGAGGAGGTCGAGCGCCTCTGGGACGACAACGCCCTGACCGCCGCTGTCCTTCCGAGGTATCACGTCGACATGTCGATCAAGCGCGTCCTGGGGCAGCGCCTCGGCACGCTGAGGATGGCGGTATGAGCGGCCGCCGCAAGGGCGAGCCGGTGACGGTCGAGGCGGACCCCTCCCCGCAGCCGCCGCCCCATGTGGCCATCCTCAGCGGGGCGGTCCCGCTCGAGTGCGACGACGTCGAGGCCTTCGATCTGGACGTGCTTCTCCTGGATGACGGCCGGAGGGTCATTCCCGAGCGTTCCTGCTCGAGGATGATCGACGGAGATGCGGATACACCCTTCGACAAGATCGTCCTCATTCCCGGGCTTTCCATGATCATCGATGCGCAGGGACTGGCGGCGATCACCCTGTCGGCGGCGTGGGATGGCGAGATCGTTCACGCCTATCCGTTCGACTGCGTCTATCGGCTGATGTGCGCATATGCGGACACTAGCGAGGACGGCAGGACGCCGCTCCTTCAGAGGCATCGGATCAGGGGCCGGCGCTGCCGGTCGCTGCTGGGATTGTTCGACGCGGTCGACATTACCGCGCGGATCGACGGCTCGGTCGCGGCCTCCTGCGTCGGCGAGACCGAGTGCATCGAGGAGACCGGCAGAAGAGATGCCCGTCCGAAGCTCCTCCCGGACGCGTTCTGGGACGAGATCTGGCGTATCGGGCACCGGCCGCGCGACAAGCCCGGCATGCCGCAGTGGTGGGGGAAGCTGATTAATTGGCTGATCTACGACACACTGGATCCGGAGATGGTGAGGCGGATCAACGATCTGCGCAGCGAACACGGGACGCAGTGGTATCTCGTCGTTCCCGATGACCTGGTGCTGTCCATCGTGCGTACGCGCGCCGACGAGGTGACGCAGATCGCCCGGTCATGCGACACGTTCGACGACCTGCGCTATCGCGTGAGCGACAGGTTCGGCACCGGCCTGCTTCAGCGTCGACTGTTCGAGCATGCAACCTGATGGATGACGGACGCTCCGAGCTGGACCGCTGGTTCGGCCGGAGCGGATTGCCTTCGGCAGCTTCATGATGATTGCATTCGAAGTGGCATAATGCGGAGCGTTTAGCCCGGCGGATACCCGTCGCCCCTTCAGAGGCGAGGGGATCCGAAAGGCCGTCAGCGTGACATCGTCAGAGGGCGCGGGCCTTTTCCGGTCCGCGGATTGTAGACCTTGTCGAGCATGTCCTTCGACAGGAAGAAGAACGGCGTATGGACGCGGATCGGCTCTGCCTCGTACTGGAGAGCCACCAGGTGCGTCCTGTTCCTGCTTTCCCTGAGATCCTCGCGCGTGACTCCGTACAGGCGACGTTCGAGGTGAGCGATGGTCGCTCCGTCGTTCTGACGCAGCACGATCTGCACTCCGAACAGCGCCTCGAGTTCGTCCACGTTCCTGCCGACGACCCGCTCCATCGTGCGATAGGAAGGAGCAGTGACCAGAGCCGCGAGCTTGCGACCTCTGCCCTTCTCGATGGCATTGGCGAACGACGGCATGTGCCCCAGGCGATGCACGTCTTCCAGTACGACCGTCACTGGGAAGGCCCCGTGTCGATCTCCGTCCGGCGACAGCTCGCCGGGACCTACCGTGAGGCCCCACCACCAGATCGCCTCCTGGATGACGGCGGCAACCAGGCGGTGACGCTCGTTGCCGGCCGGGTGCCGCACGAGATATAGCGTAGCCGGACGCAAGCCGTGCTCGTCGAGGACTCCGCGCAGATCTCGTGGACGAAGACTGGTCGTCTCGGTGCATTTCCGTGTCGCGGGATCGAGAAACGGGGAGATCGTCATTGCGGCATGGATGGACACCGGGTCTCCGGCCGCACGCAGGACTGCGTCGAGCGCCAGGAAGGTCGTTCCGCCATATGCCTTGAAGAGATCGTGGATGGCCATGGCCATGACGTCCGCGACGGCACGGCAGTCGGGAGACAGCGCACGCGTCAGCGCGGCGACGTAGGACGTCCTTGCCTGCACGTCGAGCGGGATCCACGACGACGACAGCGGATTGAGTCCGCCCATGCTGCGGTCGCTGCCCAGATCCAGGATCGTGACCGGTCCGAGCGTCGCGCGGTAGCCTGAGGTCATCTCCGTCAGTCCCATCTCGTCGTGGACCACCATGCTGTGCCTGTCGCAGCTGACGATCGTGGGTACGACGATGCTGGCCGTCTTTCCCGTTCCGGGCGGAGACAGCGCCAGGACGGGCAGCGTCTCGATGAGCGCGAGGCTGTAGCCGTTCTCGACGCTGCGGCCGAAGGGCATGCCGTACGTGCCTTCGTCCCGCCTCTGGACCCGGCGCAGGACATTATGCCGTTCGGCACGCTTCACGATACCTCGCTCGGGGCGCGTGAGCATGCGCGCGATTCGGGTACGCAGAGGAATGCGCGCTGCCGGATCGACCGGCTCCTCGGTGATCTCGACGACGTACCGCCGGACCGGATCGGTGGCCCGGGTCGGTTCGTCCTCCTTTGAGGCTTGGTTCGGCGGAGTGTGCCCGACGATCGCGACGGGGATGTCCGCAGGCTCGGCTGGCCGTTCGGAGACGTCCACCGGATCCGCGAGGAACGCGGCCCAGTGAGGACGCCCGGCGCTGCGGGCGACGCTGTCGAGACAGGTCTGGTAGGGCGTGCCGGTGGCGCGTGCCATCCGACGCGCGGCATTCTTGGCCACGGTGATGATCTTGTCGTTCATGGATAGGCTCCGATGGCCCTTCGTCCGCACCGTCCGCTCGCACGTCCACGGGCCCCGGAGAGAGGTCGAGACGATTTCGGGTTCTGGCCTGCGGTCCCTTTCGGGTTCGTCATTGGCGGACGACCAGCCTCCGCGTGGGCTGTGGGGCCCTTGTGTGCGTCGACGGACGGGCAGTCAAGATGGAATGCGGATTGGGTCCGCTGGCTGTGTAGTCACTTCGTATCGGTCGTCCGTCGTCGGAGCGGAGATGGCCTCAGTCCTGATTCGTTTTCTCGCGGTCGCGGCCGTACTGTCCTGCCCATTCCATGTCGGGCGCATACCCTGCGGCATGCCGTTCGATCCATTCCTCCTGGTGGACGCGGTCGGTGCCGTAGAGGCCGCAGACCGAGCAGATCCCCGGCTTGTCCTCGCGGGGTCGGTTCTCGTGGGCCATGGCGATGAGGAGATGCTCATACTGCCGCACGAAGTAGCTGCTCTGCAGTTCGTGTCGCGTCGCGCGGCGGGGCGTCACGTCGGTGCGGCCGGCTGCCAGTCGTTCGTTCTCGGCCCGCAGTCGCGTCAGCTCCTTCTCGGCCTGGGTGGCGCGCATGGAAGCGGCCTCGGTCTGCGCGCGTGAGAAGTGCAGCTCGAGCTCGATGGTGCCGTCGTCGGGAGCGTATGTCGCCTCGCTGGCATATGTCGGCCAGAGCCGTGCGACGATCTCCTCGATCGTCATGTCGCCGTAGGGATGGAGCGGCAGGCACGCGATGCACCAGTAGTTGCCGTCCACGTAGACGGCCAGGGCGCCGTCGGGGTAGCTCTCGTTCGTAGCCGGGGCCACGAGGCACCGGTTGAAGTCCAGGCCGGGCAGGCCGGTGCGGGTGATCCAGTAAGGCTTCTCGAATTCCTGCATTCATTTACCTCTTGGGAATGGCGATGTGCGGCGGCGTGCAATTCCTGGTTATGTCGACGCTATTGGTTGCATGGTAGATGTAGCCGTAGCGAGCACGTGTCCGGCTTCCGGAGACCGGAGTCAAGGAGGCGTGGATTGCACGCCGACGTCCTCTGTTTAAGGATGAATTGACGTGCACAATGAGGGAATGTAGCTCTGTCGCTTCCGTCATGTGACCTGACGGGTATGTCGGGCGTGTCTACGACGGTTGCGGCGGCGCGGTGTTCTTTCGAGCGTGGGTGGACGTGTACATGCTGAGACGGCAGTTCCTGATCGGATCGGGCATGATAGGTCTTGCTGGCTGCAGGATGCCGTTCGCCGAGGAGATCGATCTTCCCAATCCCGTGCAGCGCGACCTTGCTCCATGGCCCGTCGCAGCCGGGACGACGGGGCTTGCGACCCTCTCGGCCCGCGTCCTGGTACTGGCCAGACGTGACTATCCGGTCACTCCAGCTGACACCCTCTCCGCAGTGTCTCCGCTGGACCTGGCCGTCGCCTGGGGAGCCGCTGCGAGATCCGACGCCCGCGACGCGGTGGAGCTCACCCAGTCAGACCGCAGGTACAACTGGCGGTCGCGCAAGTCCGACGCGGGCATCGTCGGCGTCCGCTACTTCACGCGCTACAGCGGCAACTGGCATATGATCCCTGCGACGCACGACGTCGCGCAGGCCCTGAAGAGCATCAGGGTCGGGGACGTTCTCGGCATCGAGGGCGATCTGGTGCAGGTCGAATTCACGAACGGCACGTACTACAGGTCGTCCACGTCCCGGGACGATACCGGCGACGGAGCGTGCGAGGTCGTCCGGGCGCGGTCGGTGACGATCGATCGCGTGTCATGACCCGTTGACTGCGCGTCGCCCATGTCTCATCCTCAAACAAGAAAAGGGGACGGACATGTGGCTTTCGGAGACATTCGCGCCTGGCGGGCGTATCGGGCGCGTACAGTACCTGCTCGGTCATCTTGCCGGTCTGACGATCGCCATGCTGGCCATGGCGCTGCTGGCCGTGGTCGGCGTCTTCTTCGGAGCCCTCGGGCTATCCGTGATCAGGACGCTCTGCTTCGCTGTCGGGTTCATTGCCCTCTTCGGTGGCGCGATCTACGTGATGGTCGTCCTCATCGTGAAGCGGCTACACGATCTCGACATGAGTGGTATGCACTGCATATGGATCATGGCTCTATCGTTCGCGGCATCGGCGGCCGAAGGTGCGGGCGAGGCTGGTGCAAGCGCGTTCTTCTCCCTGTGCTCGCTCGGGGTAGGCCTGTGGCTGCTCTTCGCTCCCGGCGCCGATCATGCGAACGAATACGGTTCGCGGTCCTGAGAGGGGAACGAGGCGCGCGCAGGCCTGTATTGTCGTATCCTTAAAATTGATCTAACACGGGTCGGACCCTCCCGCACGTAGAGCATCAATGACGACGATCATCCTG
>Ga0308163_10000968_pt1 | contig 36801 bp, 29 predicted proteins | sample PhyTR1_FD_201037 | JGI IMG/M metagenome (GOLD analysis project Ga0308163, IMG submission 201037) | Phyllosphere microbial communities from UC Gill Tract Community Farm, Albany, California, United States - DLSLT.R1 | ecosystem: Host-associated > Plants > Phyllosphere > Unclassified | place: USA... | reverse complement strand
AAGTCGCTTGTAACTTTGAGCGTTGTACCCAGCGTAGCAATAATGAAAGAGAACTCACCGATCTGGGCCAGGCTCATTCCTGTCTGTACGGCTGTTTTTAAGGGCTGCCCGGATACCAGGGCGCCCATGCCTGAGCTAAGGAATTTACCAGTGATGGTTGCCAGTGTAATAATCAGAATAGGCACAGCGTAGGTAACCAGAATTCCCGGATCGATCAGCATCCCTACAGAAACAAAAAATACTGCTGCAAACAGGTCCTTTACGGATTTGGTAAGGTGCTCTATTTTTTCTGCCTGTGTGGTTTCTGCCAGCACGGAGCCCATGATAAAAGCGCCAAGGGCGGGGGAGAAGCCCACTTTAACGGCCAGCATGACCATCAACAGGCATAGTGCTAAAGAAACAATGAGCATGGTTTCATCATTCATCAGTTTCTTTGTAGCTTTCAGAAAACTGGGAACGAGAAATATCCCCCCGATAAACCAGAGGATCAGGAAGAAGCAGAGTTTCAGGATAGAGAATACCATTTCTGTTCCTGCAAATTGCCTGCTCACAGCAAGGGTGGAAAGCAATACCAATAACAGGATGGCTACCAGGTCTTCAACGATCAGTACGCCAAAAACAAGACCTGCGAATTTTTTATGTTTTACCCCCAGTTCCTCAAAGGCCCTGATGATGATGGTAGTTGAAGAAACGGATAAGATCCCGCCCAGGAAAATACAGTCCATTGTTGCCCAGCCCATCAGTTTACCGGCTACGAAGCCGATCAGCAGCATAAAGAAAACTTCTACAATAGCAGTGATTGAGGCCGAGCCCCCAACTTTGACCAGCTTTTTGAAACTGAATTCAAGACCGAGGCTGAACAACAGGAAGATAACTCCGATTTCCGCCCAGATATGGACGCTTTCATGATCGGTAACCGTAGGGAAGAAATGGATATGCGGGCCAACAAGCAGTCCGGCTAAAATATAGCCCAGCACTAAAGGCTGGTTGATCTTTTTAAAAAGGAGGGTGGTTACCCCCGCTGCCGCAAGTATTAAACCTAAATCGGTTATTAAAACGGGTAAATGTAGCATATTAAATAATCACTGGTAAATTAACTGATTATCGTAATATACTAAAATAAGGCGTTTTTCAATAAGTAAATGCTGTTTTCTCTGTTTATGGCTGTTTAGCGAAATAGCTTATCGTATCAGCTTTGTCCTGCTTCAACTGTACTTTTAAAGCTTCCAGTCCGGTGAACTTTACATCGTGTCTGAGGAACTCGTGGAAGTTCATTTTGATATACTGACCGTAAATTTCGCGGTCGAAATCAAAGATATTGACCTCGATATTCCGGGTCATTCCATTGATGGTGGGGCGCTGCCCGATATAGGCCATGGCCTGGTAGGATTTATTTTCCATATCTACCGTTACAGCATAGATCCCATCCGAAGGTATAAGCTTATAGGGCTGTTCTATGAAAATATTGGCTGTAGGATAGCCAATGGTACGGCCAATTTTATCGCCCTTGATCACCGGTCCATAAAGAGAAAAGGGATAACCGAGGTACTCAGCTGCGAGGCCAACTTGTCCGCTCAGCAGGGATTCCCTGATCTTGGTAGAGCTCACTGCCACATCGTTGATATCCTGCTCGCCAATTTCTTCAACTTCATAACCGTAAGGGCCTGAGAAAGCAATCAGGTCGTTCATGCCACCGGTACGGTCTTTTCCAAAACGGTGATCGTAACCTACGATGATTTGTTTGATACCAATGGTGTCCACCAGGATATTCTTGATATACTCTGAAGGGCTCAGGTTGGAGAAATCCCTCGTAAAAGGAGTGATGATCAGGTGATCTACACCAAGTGAGGCCAGGATCGCTGCTTTTTCTTCAATTGTATTGATCATCTTAAGGTCCTGGTTCTCGGGATCGATGATCATTCTCGGATGCGGGAAAAACGTAAGGATCACACTTTCCCCGCCCGTACTGCGGGCCAGTTCACAAAGCCTGTTGATGATCTTCTGATGGCCAAAATGTACGCCGTCAAATGTACCTATGGTTGCAACTGCATTGTTCAACCTTTTAAATTCGGACAGGTGGTTATATATTTTCAAAATCTTTAGAATTAATGCAGGGCATGGCGTTTAACCACCCCTCCTTTGATATCGGAAATCTGCTGCTGCACCACAAAGGCATCCGGATCGATCTGCCGGATCTCGTTTTGCAGTTTGCCCATTTCCAGTTTGGTCACTACAGTATATAAAATGTCAATCTCTTTTTTCTCTGCATATCCGCCTTCACCTTTGTATATGGTTACGCCGCGTTTCATGTCGTTGATCAGAAACTGCTTAATTTCATCTTTCTTCTCCGATATCACGGTTACACCTATGTACTGCTCCAGGCCGTTGACTACAAAGTCGATTGTCTTTGAGGCCGACAGGTAAGTCAGTATTGCGTACATTGCGGTTTCTGTGCCCAGAAAAATGGCCGCAATGCCAAAGATGATCACATTGAGGATCAGGATAATGTTACCTACTGTAAGCTGGCTGTTTTTGCTGATATACAGTGCCAGGACTTCTGTTCCGTCAATCACACATCCGCCACGCATGGCCAGTCCTATACCTCCCCCAAGAAAGAGCCCGCCAAAAAATGCGATCAACAGTTTATCATGTGTAACAGGCTGGAAAGGAATAATGATCAGGAATGCCGCCAGAACAGCAATTGCACAGGCTGTTTTAATTGCAAAGGCTTTCCCGATCTGGGTAAACCCAAGAATAACAAAAGGAATATTGATGATCACGATCAGATAGGAAAGCTTTAGCCCTGTCAATGTGCTGATTAATAACGAAATACCGGTTACTCCCCCGTCGATGAAACCACTGGGCATCAGGAAGCTCTTTAGTCCGAAACAGGCCGAAAAGATTCCGCAGGTGATCAGCAGAAGATCTCTGAAGAAGCGGAAGTATTTGTTTTTTGAATGATTGTGCATGTCATCAGGTATTTTCTGAAGGCGCTGCTATTGCCGCGGCCTTCAGTTCTGCTTCTGTTTTTACAGCTGCCGCGTCTGCAGTTCTTTTGTTGCGAAGATAATCAACGAGATCTGTTACTTCAAATGCATCTTCGAGCAGGAAATTACCGCTGCGGGTACGGGTAAGTTTTGACAGGTAGGCACCGTTGTTCAGCTGTTTACCAAAATCGGAAACCAGTGACCTGATGTATGTGCCTTTGCTGCAGACAATACGAAAGTCTACTTCAGGCAAGGCAATACGGGTAATTTCAAACACGGGTACATTTACAAAACGCAGCCTGAGTTCCTGCTCTTCACCTCTGCGGGCCTTTACATATAAACGTTCTCCGTTGACTTTTACTGCCGAATGTGCGGGCGGATACTGCTGGATTTCTCCGGTAAATGGAACTGTAGCAGCATAGATAGCTTCTTCAGTGATGTTTTCCAGCGGATATTCTGCGTCTACTGTAGTTTCGAGATCAAATGAAGGGGTTGAAGCCCCTAGGATCATCGTACCTGTATATTCTTTATCTTCTGCCTGGAAAGTATCAATTTGTTTGGTGAGCTTTCCTGTACACAGGATCAGCAGACCAGTAGCCAGCGGATCTAATGTACCAGCATGGCCTACTTTTAGTTTAAGCGGTTTGAGGGAGTTTCTAATTTTCCCTACTACATCAAAACTTGTCCACTCATAAGGTTTATTGATGAGTAACAATTCACCTTCAGCAAAATTGAAGGACCTTTCCATTAACTTTTCTACGCTCAAAACTATAATTTAATTAAGCGGCAAATTTACAAAATTATATGATCTGGAGGTCATGTCCGCTGTAGATAAGCAGGATGATGATGATTCCCGCGATGATCCTGTACCAGCCGAAAAGTTTAAAACCATTTTTATTCAGGAAACCTATAAAGGTTTTGATGGCCAGCAGGGCTACAACAAAAGCAATTACATTGGCTATTAACAGGATCTGTACTTCATCGTGTGTTACGGTATTTCCTGCTCTGTAAAAGTCGAGCAGCTTTTTGGCCGTCGCAGCAAACATTGTAGGCACCGCTAAAAAGAATGAAAATTCAGCAGCAGCTTTTCTGCTCAGTTTCTGTGTCATCCCGCCAACAATAGTGGCTGCGGACCTTGATGTTCCGGGGATCATTGCCAGACACTGGAAAAAACCTATCTTTAAGGCTGTCGCATAGGAAATCTCTTCTTCATTATGGACAGTGGGTTCGCTGAACCATTTATCCACAAATAAAAGGATAAAGCCACCGATCACCAGTGATATGGCCACTGTAATGGGACTTTCGAGCAGTTCATCGATTTTATCACTTAACAGGAAACCAAATACTGCTGCCGGGATAAATGCGACAAGGAGCTTGTAATAGAAATCGAGGCTTCTGAAAAAACGTTTAAAGTATAAAACTACTACGGAAAGAATAGCGCCCAATTGAATCACTATTGTAAACAGTTTAACAAATGGATCGGAGGCGATTCCCATATAGGATGACGCCAGGATCATATGGCCGGTAGAAGACACGGGTAAAAACTCCGTTAATCCCTCTATAACAGCGAGAATAATTGCTTGAATAAGATTCATGAAGGGTTACTTTTTCAGAACTGCGTAGATACCAAAGCCAAATCCGAAAAGCACAACCATAGGGGCGATCAGCGTTTTTCTTACATCGTAGATGTCAGTTGTACCCATCATCAGTATAAAACCAAGGGCTACAATTGCAATGCTGATCAGCAGCAGCTGATAATTCTTTTTGGTGAAAACCAATTCGTTTTTCGGGTCCTGATTTGCAGGTGTTGCTTTTTTCTCCATGATTATCTGTAAAGGTCGTAAATTTTTAAACGTAAATAACGGTTAACTGCAAAGGTTGTACTCAGGGCTGTGATAAAGATACCAACACCCACTAAAAATAGCAGCACGATACCAAATTCTGTATAATTCCTTAGAATAACAATCTCTGGGATTTCTTTTTGTGCGTAAAATAATAGTCCTAATAAAATGATCACGGCAATGAATGAAGCGATCAGGCCGTGTAACATGGCAACTAAAATATAGGGTTTACGGATAAAGTTCTTGGTAGCTCCAACCAGCTGCATACTCTTGATAATAAAGCGCTGTGAGAAAATGGCCAGCCTGATTGTGTTGTTGATCAGCGCAATAGAAATCACCAATAATATAGCTGCAAAACCAAGGACTATCAAACCGATGGTGTTGATGTTCTGGTTAACCATATCGATCAGCGAGCTCTGGTAGATCACCTCTTTAACAACAGGGTTTTTGCTGATATTGGCTTTCAGGGCATCGATGCTTTTGTTGTTCGCATAATCAGCTTTCAGGTAAACGTCTACAGTAGACAATAAGGGATTATACCCGAGGAAGTTCACGAAATCCTCTCCCAGATCCTGCGTAAGGTTTCTCGCTGCCAGTTCTTTATTCACATACTGGGTCTGTTTAACCGCGGGATTGGCATTCAGCTCTTTCTGAAATTGTAATACGTCTGCTTCTTTCGCACCTTCATCTACAATAATGTTCAGTACAATATTCTCTTTCACATAGTTGGAAAGATTTTTTGCATGTACCAGTATTAAACCCAGTACACCAAGCATTAACAGGACAAGTGTAATGCTGAATATAGTAGAGATATAGATTGTTTTCGTTTTCTTAGAAGCATCGCTAACTTCAAATTCTTCCATGTTGTTGATTTATGTTCTGCGAAAATAAAAAAATATAAGCAATAAAATTAATTATATGCCTTTTAAACGGTTAAACTGTACTGTATCGTATCTAAATGGTTATCAATCCAAATTCTTTTGATAACCTTTCTGAAACACCCTTTATTTAGTTATTTTCGCGCTGTATTAAGGAATAGCTGTAAATGGATTACCAATTTAAAGAAATAGAGCAGAAGTGGCAACAGTTTTGGGCAGAGAACCAAACGTTTAAGGCAGAAAATAACTCTGCAAAACCCAAATTTTATGTGATGGATATGTTTCCTTACCCTTCAGGGGCAGGTTTACATGTGGGCCATCCGCTGGGTTATATCGCTTCTGATATCTTTTCAAGATATAAAAGAATAAAAGGTTTTAATGTGCTGCACCCAATGGGATATGATTCTTTCGGACTTCCGGCTGAGCAATATGCTATACAGACTGGTCAGCACCCGGCATTAACAACCGAAACGAATATCAGTACTTACCGCCGCCAGCTGGATCAGATCGGGTTTTCGTTTGACTGGAGCCGTGAGATCCGCACAAGTGAGGCTGATTACTATAAATGGACGCAGTGGATCTTTATGCAGCTATTCAATTCATGGTATAACCTGGATACGGACAAAGCTGAAGATATTACTACTCTGATTGAAAAGTTCAATGCATCCGGCAGCGCCGATGTAAGAGCGGTGTGTGATGAAGAGGTGAAAAACTTTATGCCGGGCGACTGGGCTGCGATGACTGCTGAAGAGAAACAGGAAGAGCTGCTGAAATACCGTCTGACTTATCTTCGTGAGAGTACAGTAAACTGGTGTGCTGCACTGGGAACGGTACTTGCAAATGATGAAGTGAAGGAAGGTTATTCTGAACGCGGCGGCCATCCTGTGGAGCAGAAGAAAATGATGCAGTGGAGTATGCGTATTTCGGCTTATGCCGAGCGTTTGCTGCAGGGGCTGAATACGATCGACTGGCCGGAACCAGTTAAAGAAATGCAGCGGAACTGGATTGGCAAAAGTGTTGGTGCCAGTGTACGTTTCAGGATTGAGGAGAGAGAAGGAGCAGCAGTTCCTGCTGATTATATCGAAGTATTTACCACCCGTGTAGATACTATTTTTGGCGTATCCTATCTTGTGCTTGCACCTGAACATGAGCTGGTACCGTTTGTAACTACTGAAGCTCAGGCCGAGGATATTAAAAACTATATCTCACAGACAAAGAAAAAGTCTGAGCTTGACCGTATGGCCGATACAAAAACTGTTTCCGGAGCTTTCACGGGAAGTTATGTGATTAACCCGGTAAGTGGTGAACGTGTGCAGCTTTGGATTGCAGATTATGTGCTTGCTGGTTATGGTACCGGTGCTGTAATGGGTGTGCCAAGTGGTGATCAGCGCGACTGGTTATTTGCAAAACATTTTGGCTTGCCTGTAGTGCAGATCCTGGATGGGCAGAAAGATATTGATGTTCAGGCAGATTCTACCAAAGAGGGTCTGTACATCAATTCTGGTTTTATCAATGGAATGACCTATGCCGAAGCTGTAAAAACGCTGAACAGCTGGCTGGAAGAAATGAAAGTGGGCAAAGCTAAAATCAACTACCGCATGCGCGATGCTATTTTTGGCCGTCAGCGTTACTGGGGTGAGCCAATTCCTGTTTATTTTAAGGAGGGTATCCCTTACCTGATCAAAGAAGAAGAGCTTCCGCTGTTATTGCCGGAAATCGATAAGTACCTGCCTACAGAAACAGGTGAACCTCCGCTGGGAAGGGCTGAAAACTGGAGTTATGAAGACCAGTACACTTATGAATTGAGCACAATGCCGGGTTGGGCTGGCTCCAGCTGGTACTGGTACCGTTATATGGATGCGCAGAATAAGACTGCTTTTGCATCAAAAGAAGCGATCGAATACTGGAAGGATGTGGATTTGTATATAGGAGGATCTGAGCATGCTACAGGCCACTTGTTGTACAGCCGCTTCTGGAACAAATTTTTGAAAGACCTTGGTTATGTAAATGAAGAAGAACCTTTCAAAAAACTGATCAACCAGGGCATGATCCAGGGACGCAGTAATTTTGTGTACCGTGTGATTGAGGCGGATGGCAGGGCTACCAATACTCTGGTTTCTCATGGACTGAAGGATCAGTACAAGACTTCTGCGCTGCATGTGGATGTGAACATTGTTGACAATGAGATCCTGAATATCGAGAAGTTCAAACTTTTCAGACCTGAGTTTACTGAAGCAGAATTTATCCTTGAAAACGGAAAGTATATCTGTGGGGTAGAAGTGGAGAAAATGTCTAAGTCCAAGTTCAATGTAGTGAACCCTGATGTGCTGATTGGCAGTTATGGTGCTGATACGCTGAGGATGTACGAGATGTTTTTAGGGCCGCTTGAACAAAGTAAACCATGGAATACAAATGGGATTGAAGGAGTGTTTAAGTTCCTTCGCAAGTTCTGGCGTTTGTTCCATAACGATGCATGGGAATTTAATGTCAGTGATGCTGAACCAAGCAAAGCTGAATTGAAAGCATTGCATAAGATCATTAAAAAGGTACAGGAAGATATCGAACGTTTTTCATTCAATACTTCGGTTTCCAGCTTTATGATCGCCGTAAATGAACTGACTGATCTGAAATGTAATAAACGTGCGATCCTGCAGGATCTTGTGATTGTACTTTCGCCATACGCACCGCATATCACTGAAGAACTTTGGTCGTTGCTGGGCAACAGCGAAAGTTTATCTTTTGCAGATTACCCGGTGTTTAATCCATCTTACCTGGTAGAGGATGAGTTTAGTTATCCTGTTTCGGTGAATGGTAAAACCAGGATGAACCTGAATTTAAGTCTTACGCTTGAAGCAGCAGCAGTCGAAGAGATTGTCCTTGCTGATGAGCAGGTGCAGAAGTATCTTGATGGTAAGACACCTAAGAAGGTAATCGTCGTGAAGGGAAGGATTATCAATCTGGTTGTTTAATCCTGATAACTTATAGCTTTATATTATAAGAAGAGCCACATTTTTGTGGCTCTTCTTATTTATTATCGAATTATGGCTAAAATCTTAGCCGGATGACCCCGGATGATCTTTCAATAAACTGCAAGGTATTACCCTAGATAAAAGAGCGTAGTAGTATATCGGGGCCTTCTGGCGCCCTTCAGCGGCAGGCAGCCCCGATATACTACTACGCTCTTTTACTTAAGCAAAATTCCTAAAGGAAATCTATTGCAGAATCCACATGATACCATTGATATCATCATTACCACCAAACTGGCTTTGCAGCGCCTTATTATAGTTAGCAGCATTTGAAGTTCTTTCAGCTTCAGGATAGAGGAACCTCGTTGCGATACGCGTTCCGTTACCTGTACCCGGACCTGTTGTAAAGGTAGGAATACCCGTTCTGCGGTAAGTGAAATATGACTCTAAGCCCGAATGACGGAACAGCGCAATATATTTTTGTTGCAGGATCCTGGTTAAACCGGCAGTACCAGCTGCATAAGCAACTGATGGCTGCGCATAGTAAGCATCAAAGTTAGCTGTAATACTGTAGTTATCATAGTTCGATGCTTTGGTAACATCTGTTGAACCCGGACGGTAGAAATAAGCAATGAAGATACCGTTGTCTGGAATACCGTAGCCAGTCATAGAAGCCTTAATACCGGCTTTGTAATAAGTTGAAGCATCTCCTGCTGCCCATCCACGGTTGATGCCTTCGGCGATGTTAAATTGCTGCTCAGCATAGCCAATCTGTATAGTAGGCTCACCGGTATAGGTAGAATAGTAGTGCTTTCTGTTGATGAAGGAATATTTCTGATCTCCGGCATTTTTGTACATGGTACTTAAATCCTCTCCAGCATCAGCTCCGATAAAAGAAGCGAAGTCCGTAGGGCTTTGTTTCAGATTATCTACCGCATAGCGTGCTGGTTCAGCAGTGACAAAAACCCTTGGGTCTTTCAGCTGGGTCAACAGGCTGATGTAAGTAGCAGATGTATTTTTACGTGAACCACTCTGACCAAAGTTATTGGGATTGGAAGGAAAAAAATTACTTGGAGTTACATAGGTGTATTGTAGGTTGTCATCCACACCTGACATCAAAGGATACTTAGCAGGATTGTTTACAATGGATGCAAATTGTGCAGCAACATTCATGTCCGCATCAGCAGTTTTCCTGCTGAGCTGAACTAAAAGGCGTAACCTTAATGCGTTAACGGCTTTTTGCCATTTGCTCAGGTCGTTGCCATAAAAGATATCATTGCTCAGCGTACCGCCGTCTCCGCTGCCACCCAGAGATGGATTGGCAACCAGCTGTGCCATATCTGTATTTGCACTTTCCAGCCAGGCTAGCGACTGTAGCATTACGGCTTTTTGTGTGTCATACGCTGGTTCAAGCGTATTCAGGCCATTTAAGGCCTGCGACATAGGAATATCGCCCATCTCCAAACTCATTTTACTGAAAAAATAGGCTTTAAAAAATTTACCAACAGCTTCGTAAGGATTCACTGCGGCACCACCATTGTTTGTAGCTGCAGTTTCCATTGCAACCACATTTTTTAAGGTTTTATAATAATCATCGCCGTAGCTTAAATCATATCTGTTGTTACCATAGTAGTCATAGTTATACAGGTAATACTGGTTGTAAACCTCCGGCATTTCTTCAGGAAGGTCTGCCATACTGTTCAGTACTCCGTTAAACAGCAGTGATGCCGGTACAGAAGACGGCTTATTGTTGTTAATTGTCAAGTCCTCAAAACTCTTTTTACAACTTGTTGCCGCCAGTAAAATGACCAGGGGTAGTACATATATTTTGATAATGTTTTTCATGAGTTCATTTTTGAATTTATCCGTATTGAAGCTTGCATCATGCTGATGCAGGGTTCATATATTTAGAATGAAAGGTTTAAATTGAAACCATAGCTGCGTACTGTGGGCGACTGCAATCCGGTAGTTCCGACAGCAGAGTTGTACTGGTCAAGATCCACATCCTTGAATCTTTTGTCTTTGTAGAAGTACAGCAGGTTACGTCCGTAGATAGAAGCCGATGCTTTTTTGATAAACGACTTCTCCAGGAATTTTTTTGGAAGATCATAACCCAGGGTTAATTCGCGCAGTTTAGCATAAGTTTTGCTCATAAGGTTGGCCTCGTCAGCATTGTAATATGTGCTCACATAACCTTGTACGAAGGATGCTTTTGTATTTGGAGCATATTGCAGTTCGCCATAGTTTAATACTGCACCTGTAGCAGAGTTATAGTTAATTGATTTGCCATTAGAAATCACCACACCTTCACCTACATATGAGCCTGTATAAGCAGTATTGGTATTGTTTAGCCAATCCTGGTATCGTGCTGCGCCCAAGGCACCTTCAGCCGTTTCGATGTTGCTGCCACCACGCATAGTTTTGTTGTGCATGTAATCAACAATCTTTCCGCCCACTGATCCGTCGAACTGGAAGCCCAGGCTCAGGCTTTTATATTTAAATGTATTGGAGATGCTCCACGCAAAATTGGCGTTCATATTGCCCAGGAACTGGCGCACAGGGTTGATCAGTGGTTTTCCTGAAGCGTCATTGATGATTTGTCCGTCTGGCGTCCTCACAAAGGCAGTTCCATACAATTTGTCAGTACGGTCGCCTTCCTTAAAAAATGTATTGTATATATCTTGTCCAGGAGGCAATTCCTTATAAACTTGTTTATAAGTGGAAATATTAACCATCACATCCCAGTTAAATCCGGTAGAAGTTCTGATCGGTGTTCCGGTTAGTGAGCCTTCGTAACCTGTTTTTTTGGTTTTTAAAGCATTGATGTATTCAATCGAATAACCTGTACTTGTAGAGATAGTATTGGCCAGAATCTGAGGTCCGTCAATGTACTGGAAAGCGGTAGCGCTGAAACCTAAACGGTTTTTCAAAAACTTGATGTCAAAACCTTCTTCGTAGTTTAAGCGGGTAGAAGTTCTAATTCCATTCTGGAACAGGTAGTCAGATGCATATCCTGCGGCCTGACTGTTGTAAGGCTTGGTAGAAGAATATGAGCTTACCAATGAATAATCCGGGCCATTGTATGGAGAAGCATAAGTTGTTCCATATCCAAGCGGGTTGTAGAATAAAGGATTATCACCTGAAGTTGTTCCTCCATATACCGAAATAGAGTTGTATGGAGCAGGGCCGATGGTGGTAGAAGTTGCATCAGATTTGATACTTGAATAAGACACACGGCCTTTCAGGTATGAAATAGCTGCTGGCAGTTTGATATAATCAGAAACAACTGTCGCAAGTGATAAACTTGGGTAATAATAAGTTGTTGGCATCTGAAAAGCAGATGATTTATCAATACGGCCTGTACTGGATAAAGTAGCATACTTGCCGAAACTTGCATCCAATGAATAGTAAGCACTCATTACACGCATCTGCGAATTAAAACTTGTTGACTGTACAGCATTTTTAGAGTTGCTGAAAGTATATACTTCCGGTACGCTCAGGTAATCTGTTGAAGTCCAGCTTGAGTTGTATTTAAAGTTTCTCATGTTTCCACCCACAACACCTGACAGGTTCAGGAACTTTTTGATGGTGTAATCATAGTTTAACATCACCTCAGTGTTATTGTCGAACAGGTCCCTGCGGTCTTCGCGGTAATCTCCCTGGTTTCCTTCACGTCCGTAAGGGTGGGCAGAATAAGGCAGTTTCTCCGTGCGCAGAATGTTATAGGTATCGATCTGTGAACGTAATGTAGCATTCAGGTGATCGTCAATTTTGTAGTTACCTGAGAAGTAGCCGTAAAGGTCATTTTTGTAATGTCCGCGCGTCCATTCTTTCACCAGTAACCATGGGTTATGGTAACGTGTGTATTCTGCGAACTGCGACTGCACACCTACTTTACCCGGCTGCCATATTGCTTTGATATCCGGTGCATTTACATCCCAGTCGGCACCAGTCCATACAGCAAGGTTATAGATGATACTGTTAGGGCCATATTGTACGTCAGGGAAGTTATCCGTTGTCTGTCTGTTAAAATCTACGTTTGCCTCAAACTTCCAGCGTTTGCCTGGTGTAAAAGCTGCATACATGTTCAGGTTGGCAATATCCAGGTACTGTTCAGGAATATAACTCGACTGATGTTGCTGCGAAGCAGAAAAACGTGTAGTATAAGTATCTCCGGTAGAAGAGAGGGAGATATTGTTGTTTGTCTGATATCCTGTTTGAAGGAAGTTGTTTAAGTTATTGGCGCCTCTTGCTGTATAAGGAGTAGCTGTTCTTACACCGTTTACAACAGGACTGTCATACTGAGGGATCAGCTGACCAGCGAAATAAGGACCCCAGATATCATAATCGGCATCCACACCACCCGGTGCACCGCCTTTACCATCCACAAACTGGTACATGGTGTTTTCTCCGGCACCATAAGAATGCTGTACCCTTGGAAAAGCCAGGAATCCTTTATTGATTACCGTACTGCTGTTGAAATCAACTGCAAGACCTTTACCTTCTTTGTTTGATTTTTTTGTAGTAATCAGGATTGCTCCGAATGAGGCGCGGTTACCATAAAGTGCTGCGGCTGCCGGGCCTTTTAAGACAGTATAACTTTCAATGTCATCCGGACTGATGTTATAAGTATCAGTATTGATCGGAAAACCATCCACTACATATAAGGAGATGGTATTTCCCCTCAGACTTACATTTGGTGCACCCAGTAACTCTGCAGAGGGGCCGACTGATAAGCCTGCTACTTTACCGATCAGTCCCGTAATAGGATTGGCATCGCGTGCAGTAGTCAGGTCGCTGCCCTTCACAGTTTGAGTTGCATAACCTATACGCCTGGTTTCTTTCTTTATACCCAGTGCGGTAACAACCACTTCGCTTAGCTGACTGCTGTTGCTGATCAGGTTAACGGTCATTGTGCTGTTGCCTGTAATAGTTAATTCTTTGGCGTCATATCCAACAGAGCGGAAGACAAGAACCTGTCCCGGCGCTGCCGAAATTGTAAAACGACCATTTCCATCGGTGGTAGTACCTTTGGATGTACCTTTTAGCACAACGCTAATGCCTGGTAGGGGCTGATTTGTTTCATCATTAACTGTTCCTGTAATTGGAGATTGCCCGAATGCTATCATCGGCGCAATACAAATTAACAGCACAGTCAACAAAGTTTTTAACGGCTTGTAAATGTGTCCCATCTGCTTGTATTTATTTGAGGAAATAAAATGTTTTTTGATACAGCAATACTAAACTTTGTTTATTATTTGTAAACTAAGATTAGGTTAAGTGTATCTTAAGATTTCATGTCCTCACCGTTAAGCAGAAGGGTTGTGGTAATAAATTTCGGATAAATATTTTACAAAGGCTTAATGTTGGGCAGGTGTATTAAAGTTTGGTATTGGATAAATGTTTTAATGACAGTTGTTTCAGAAAGGCAATGTTATTAACCGCCATATGGGTTTCTTTGGCTTTATCGTCGAAGTACCGTAACTGGATCATAAGTTCTGCATCCGGATGAGCTTCAAATTCTTCTGCCTCTGTTTTGCTCATTCTTCCACCCTGGAAATTTAGCGTAGTCTTGCTGGCTTCACTAAGCTTTTCATAATACTCAGGAAATTTATAGGTGAGGTAACGCTTGGCGATTACGTGACTCTGAACCAGCTGGGTAAGGCGATCGGAGAATCCTTTTTCGGAAAGATATTCTGCACCTAATTTTTCATGGTCTACAGCGCCCATGCCATCCATGCTTTCTGCATCATCGCTCGCACAAAGGTGTCCGATATCATGGAAAAAGGCAGCGAGTATAACCTCGTCGTCGTGTCCGTCTTCAGCGGCGAGTGCTGCGGCCTGCGACATATGTTCCAGCTGGGAAACCGGCTCCCCGATATAATCTTCATCCCCGTGTTTTTCATAGAGAGCAAAAATTTCGTTTACGATGATTTGGGCCTGGCGTGCGGATACTGACATATTATTTTTGTTTTTAGCAAAGGAAAATCCCGTATGTTATCTAATTGTTATCACAGTGATATAAAATAGGTTGTATTGTGCTGCCCCGGAATATTTTATATTTTTGCGGCCATAACACACAAAGCTAATGAGAAGTGATGTACTAATACAGATTAGTAACCGGATAAAAGAACGCAGGCGTGAAATGAATATTACAGTTCAGGAGCTGTCACTGAGGGCGAACGTAAGCAAGGGATTGATTTCACAAATAGAGAACAGCCGGACGATCCCCTCATTAATAGTGCTGATCGATATTATCAAAGCACTCGAAATAGACCTGAACTCTTTTTTCAAGGACATCAGATCAAAAGATAGCCAGTCGCCCGTGATCATTAAACGCAGGGCAGAGTATGACCATTTCGAAAAAGAACACGCCGAAGGGTTTTTGTACCAGCGTGTTTTTACACAATCATTTACAGCCTCGACAGTAGATATTGTGATCCTGGAACTAGAGCCCAATGCCCAGCGCCCCCTGGTACAAACCGAGGCTTTCGAGTACAAGTTTATCTTGCAGGGTAAGATAGAATATCAGTTCAACGAAGAAAAATATGTACTTAACCAGGGCGATTCCATGCTCTTTGATGGCAGAATACCGCATACGCCCAGGAATTTGGGCCGGCAAACAGCAAGGATGCTGGTGGTTTACTTTTTTGAAGAGAAGAATTAAGCTGATTCTTAATCAAATCTTAATATTTAGTTAGTTTAACCTTAATAAACAAAGTTTAGTATTGCTTAACATTTTAATAAGCAATATATGTCTGTCAAACTAGTGGTTTTTGATCTTGCCGGTACTACGGTTAAAGATAACAATGATGTAAGCAAAGCCTTTCAGTCGGCCTTAAAAAAATATGGCTACAGTGTACCTCTTGACCTGATTAACCCGATTATGGGTTATGAAAAAACGGAGGCCATTACCAAAATGCTGCATACGCATGAGCCTGATGCTTCAAAAATAACCGACAGCCTGGTTCGTGATATCCACACAACATTTGTACGGGAAATGATTGATCATTACAGTTTTGCAGGAACGATTGAATCTCTGCCGGATGTTGAAGAAACATTTGCTGCGCTGCGCGAAATGGGGATCCAGGTAGGTATCAATACGGGTTTTTCCCGTGACATCGCCGATGCGATAATTAACCGCCTGCAGTGGCGCGAAAAGGACCTGATCGATCACCTTGTTGGTTCTGATGAGGTTCCACAGGGCCGTCCTTTCCCTTTCATGATCGAGAAGATGATGAAAGAAGGTAATATCGCTGATGCCAATGACGTAGTTAAAGTAGGGGACACCGAAGTAGATGTGAGGGAAGGCCAGAATACAGGATGCCGTTTTGTGATTGGTGTAACCACCGGTGCATTCAGCAGGGAAGGCCTGGAGACATATCATCCCACACATATCATTGATAATATAGCAGAGGTGCTGGAGATTATCAAAAGCAAGGCAGATGCAACAGGTGAGCCATCTTAAAGCCTGGGTTGCGAAATGGCCATACGGTTTGCTATCTGTGATGGCTGCGCTGGCGGCTTTCGGAACGTACACCTGTATGTATGCCTTCCGCAAAGCTTTTGCCGCAGGTGTTTACAGCGGGCAGCAGTATTACCATATTGATTATAAGGTTTGGCTGGTTATCGCACAGGTATTAGGTTATACCCTCAGTAAATTTTACGGGATCCGTTTCATTGCAGAGGTTAAACCAGAAAACAGGGCAAAAAGCATCCTTGTACTCATTGGCATCTCCTGGCTCGCCCTGCTTGGCTTTGCACTGATCCCTGCTCCCTACAATATTTCCATGCTGTTTGTCAATGGCTTTCCGCTTGGGATGATCTGGGGACTGGTCTTTGGGTATCTTGAAGGCAGAAGATCCACAGAATTTATGGCATCAGTAATGTCTATCAGCCTGATTTTCGCCTCTGGATTTGTGAAAACAACAGGCAGGACACTGATGGATGTCTTTCATATCAATGAATATTTTATGCCTTTTTGTACAGGCGCCCTATTTGTTATTCCCCTGTTATTTTTTGTGTTTTGCATGGGACTGATGCCCCCGCCAACAGATAAGGATAAGGAACTGAGGGCAGAACGTGTACCAATGTCTGCTGCAGAAAGGAAAACCTTTTTAATCCGTTTCCTGCCCGGAATTACCCTTACAGTAATTATTTATGTCATGCTTACCATGATGCGGGATATCAGGGATAACTTTGAAGTGGAGATCTGGACTGGCATAGGTATTAAAAGCAATACGATCTATACCCATATCGATACCATTATCTCAGTGATCGTTCTTACCGCAATGAGTTTGCTGATCCTGATCAGAAAGAACCTGCTTGCTTTTAGCCTGATCCATATTATGATTATTGGCGGTTGTATCCTTGCAGGGGTGTCAACAGTCTTGTTCGATCTTAAACTGATTGGTCCCGTAAGCTGGATGACCATGGCCGGATTAGGATTGTATTTGGGGTATGTGCCCTATAATGCCATCTTTTTTGAGAGGATGATCGCTTCCTTCAATTACAAAAGTAATGTGGGTTTTGTGATGTACATAGCTGATGCCATGGGATACCTGGGCAGTATCAGTATTTTAATGGTCAAAGAACTGGTGAAACCGGGGATCAGCTGGGACCTGTTTTTTAAACATGGCCTGCTGGTATTGTCAGTCACCGGAGGGATCGGGGGAATTTTGTCGCTCCTCTACTTTTTACAAACGGCAAACAGAGAACATAAAGATAAGCGTAAACTTAATTTATATACCGCATGAGTAAACGATCTGCCATAGTAATTGGAGCAGGCATAGTAGGCCTGGCTACTGCAAGGGCACTGGCCAAAAGGGGTTACCGGGTAACGGTATTTGAGCGTAATGAAAGAGCAGTAGGTGCCTCAATACGCAACTTTGGGATGGTTTGGCCTATTGGGCAACCTACGGGCCCTTTGTTTGAGCGGGCCATGCTTTCCAGGAGTATCTGGAAAGAGATCTGTACAGAAGCGGGAATCTGGCATGATGAAGTCGGTTCATTGCACATTGCCTATCACGATGATGAATTGCAGGTCATGACTGAATATGCAGAGGCAAACCGTTCTGTCCGAGATTGCAGCCTGCTAGGTATCGAAGAGACGCTGCAGAAATCACCAGCGGTAAAGCCCAGCGGTTTAAAGGGAGCTTTATGGAGCGGCACGGAAATGATTGTGGAAGCCCGGGTAGCTATACAACAGGTAGCCGATTATCTCAGTGATAAATACGATGTTACTTTCTACTGGAACACGGCGATCAGCCAGGTGCAGCATCCTGCTGTTATCTCAGGTCAGCAGCGCTGGAAAGCCGATGAAATATATATCTGCAGCGGTGCTGAGTTTGAAACACTCTACCCGGAATTGTTCAGCGCAGCAGGGATCATCAAATGCAAACTGCAGATGATGCGCCTGCAGGCTCAGCCCGACGGATGGCGTATTGGCCCTTCGCTTTGCGGTGGCTTGTCCATGATCCATTATCCCGGATTTCAATCCGCACCATCTTTACCGGCTTTACGCAGACGCTATGAAGAACAATATGCGGAATACTTAAAATGGGGCGTGCACGTAATGGTTTCACAAAACCATACCGGCGAGCTTACAGTGGGTGATTCTCACGAGTATGGGCCGGTGCATGATCCGTTCGACAAAGATTTTATCAACCGGATGATCCTGGATTACCTGCAGACTTTTACCATCCTGAAGAACAACAGGCTGATCCAGACCTGGAATGGCATCTATCCCAAAATGCCAGACGGGCAAACAGAGTTTATCCTCGAAGCTGAAGCTGGCGTAACCATCATCAACGGACTTGGCGGAAATGGCATGACCCTGTCTTTTGGTTTATGTGAGCAGATAATTGCAGCACGAACAAATATTTTATCATAAATTCATATCCGGATTATACCAGATACTTATTTTTCCCAAATGGACAACCGCAGAGAATTTATAAAAAAGGCAGCGCTATTATCAGGTGCTGCAGGTCTGTACAGCGTATTGCCTTCCTCTATCCTCAAAGCGATGGCGATTGATCCCAAAGCGGGCAGTACATATCTGGATGCCGAACATGTAGTAATCCTGATGCAGGAGAACCGCTCATTTGACCATTGTTTTGGTACGCTCAAAGGTGTGCGTGGTTTTAATGACCCCCGTGCTATTGATCTTCCTAATAAAAATAAGGTGTGGATGCAGAGCAATGCTGCGGGAGAAACCTACGCACCATTCCGTCTGAATATTAAAGATACCAAATCTACCTGGATGAGTTCCCTCCCTCATAGCTGGTCTAACCAGGTCAATGCCAGAAATGACGGTAAATTTGACCAGTGGCTGAATGTGAAAAAATCGGGTCATCCCGATTACGCAAAAATGCCTTTAACGCTTGGTTACCACACCAGGGAAGATATCCCTTTCTATTATGCGATGGCTGATGCCTTTACTGTGTGTGACCAGAACTTCTGTTCTGCACTGACCGGCACTAATCCCAACCGCCTCTACTTCTGGTCGGGCACCATCCGTGAAGAACAGAAAGAGAATTCCAAAGCTCATGTTTGGAACGAAGATATGGACTATGGTACGCTGACCTGGAAAACTTTTCCGGAGAGGCTCGAAGAGAACGATATCAGCTGGAAGTGTTACCAGAATGAAGTAGCAATTGACGTAGGTTTCAAAGGTGAAGAAGATTCATGGTTATCAAATTTTCAGGATAATCCGCTGGAATTCTTTTCGCAATATCATGTGAACCTGCACCCTAAACATCTGGAACAGCTGAAAAAACGCCTGCCGGTACTGGCAGCAGAAATTGAAACGCTTAAAACTGAACTGGCGGCCCTCACCGCAGGAGACGCACATATCGATCATCTGCAGAAACAGCTGAACCAAAAACAACTGGATTATAAAAACAAGGAGCAACTGCTGGAACCCGGACAGTTTGACCGCCTGCCTGAGCACCAGCAGAATATCCACATCAAGGCTTTTGATACCAATAAAAATGATCCTGATTATCATTTGGTAACAGAGCTGGCCTACAATGATAATGGGATACCGCGTACGATGAAAGTGCCGAAAGGCGATGTACTTTACCAGTTCAGGGAAGATGTAAAAAAAGGTAAACTCCCAACAGTATCCTGGATCACGGCTCCCGAGAATTTCTCTGATCATCCAAGTGCCCCATGGTATGGTGCCTGGTATATCTCTGAAGTAATGGATATCCTGATCAGGGATCCTGAGGTATGGAAAAAGACCATATTTATTGTTACTTATGATGAGAACGATGGATACTTTGATCATATCCCACCGTTTGTAGCACCTCATTCCCACAAAAAAGGGACAGGTAAAGTATCTGAAGGGATTGATACAAGGGTAGAATACGTGACGCTTGAACAGGAACTGGAGAGAAAAGAATTTCCTGTAAAATATGACCGTGAATGTGCGATCGGATTAGGATACCGCGTGCCTATGCTGATTGCTTCGCCGTGGAGCCGCGGCGGATATGTCAATTCAGAAGTATTTGATCATACCTCTACGCTGCAGTTCCTTGAGCACTTCCTGTCAAAAAAGACCGGGAAGAAAATAGAAGAACCGAATATCAGCGATTGGCGCCGTACAGTTTGCGGAGACCTGAGTTCGGTTTTCAGGCCTGATACCAATGAAAAGACTGCTAACCCTCAATCCATTGTTAAAAACGGTTTTCTTGAGGATATACATAAAGCGAAATTTAAAAAACTTCCGGACGGTTTCAAGCTGCTGACGGCGCAGGAAATTGCACAGATCAACCAGCATCCGCAGGCTTCAGCCTACATGCCAAAACAGGAAAGCGGTATCAGACCTTCCTGCGCACTGCCTTATGAGTTATATGCAGATGGTAAACTGAGCGGAGATAAAAAATCCTTTGAAATCTCATTTGACAATAGGAATGATGTGTTCGGTCAACAGACTGCCGGGGCACCTTTCAATGTGTATGCGCCGGGAAAATATATGCACATTGATCATCCGGGTGTTTTAGACGAGGTAAGAACATGGGCTTACGGACTAAAAGCGGGCGATCAGATCAGTGATGCATGGCCTCTTGCAGAGTTTGAAAATGCGCTGTACCATCTGCGCGTTTATGGGCCTAATGGTTTTTACAGAGAGTTCATGGGGGATGAAAAAGATCCTTCGGTTGATGTATCTGTGGCTTATCAGCATGATCAGACAAAAAAAGGAGGGCTTACCGGCAACCTTGAACTCAAGATTATTAATGCTTCATCTGAAGTTTATACAGTGGAAATAACCGATCATAGCTACAAAATCAATAACCATCATAAAATTGCAAGGGCCTCTCAGGCAACAACTCTGGTTTTAGACCTGAAGAACAGTCATGGCTGGTACGATTTCAGTGTAAAAATACAAGGACATCAAAATTTTACAAAGCGATATGCCGGGCGTGTAGAAACAGGTAAAAGCAGTTTCAGCGATCCATATATGGGTAGAGTGATAGTATAGGAGTTTTTTTTACCGGTAGTTTTCCTTGTTTCGCCGGCAGTTTACTTCTGCCGGCAAAAAAAGAATTTTTGATTAGCGTAACAAATTTAAATTTGCAGAGACTAATCAGACAAAAAAACTATTAACGCTACCTAAATGAAACGACTATTACTTATACTGGCTGTTCTGGGATTCATGCAAAACGCAGAGGCACAATTCGGTCTTGGCGGCTCCGGACAAAAAATCACGATCACCGGGAGGATCACTGCTATCATTGCCGATTCAGCTACAAAAACCCCGATCGACTATGCCACAATATCATTGATCCGTGTAAAAGACAATAAATCTGTAAATGGCGCGGTAACAGATGCAAAAGGCAAGGTTACACTACAAAATGTTTCTCCGGATCAATACAAGTTATCCATTGGTTTTATGGGCTATAAAAGTAAAACGGTTTTGTTAAAAACAAGTCAGGAAAAACCTGATCTGAATGCCGGTACAATCTATATTTCTGGTACGCAAAGCAATCTTAAAGAGGTATCGATAACTGGTAAAACGCCTATGATCGAGAATAAGATCGATAAAGTAGTTTACAACGCAGAGCAGGACGTAACTACTGCCGGTGGAAATGCCAGTGATGTGATGCGTAAAGTTCCCATGGTCTCTGTAGATATCGATGGAAATCCTACACTGCGCGGAAGTGCTGTAAGGGTACTGATCAACGGAAAGCCTTCGGGAACGATGTCTAACAGTGTCTCTGATGCCTTAAAGATGATACCTGCAGAAGAAATCAAAAGTGTAGAGGTGATTACCAGTCCTTCGGCAAAATATGATGCTGAAGGTGCCGGTGGTATCATCAACATCATCACTAAAAAGAAAACTGCCCAGGGAATCAACGGAAATGCGAGTGTATCTGCCGGTACCCGTCAGAATAACGGTAATTTCAGTCTGAATGGCAAGAAAGGCCGCCTGGGTATCACAAGTAATTTTGGAGTACAGTATGCCATCCCTCAGGATACAAGGGTCATTTTGCTCAATGACAATTATACAGCAAATACTTCACTGCTGCAGGATGGATTTACAAAAGCTAAACGATATGGTTATAATGGAAGTGTAGGACTTGATTATGATATCAATGGCTACAACAGCCTTTCTACCAATATCAAATACAATGACTTCACTACAGGTTCTGACGGAAGTGTCAACGCAATCAGAAGGGTTGTAGATACTATCTCAAACTACCAGCGTTTTTCTGAGAACAACGTAAGTTTTAAAAACTTAGACTGGAGTGCAGATTACAGAAGGACAACTAAGAAGGAAGGCGAAGAATTTACTGTTTCGGGACAGGCGAGCTTTGGCAGAAATACCACGGACTTCAATACATACAATGTTTTTCCGAATGGGCAGAGCACTGCGCGTATCCTGGGAGACAATACAGGGAAGAATAATGAATACACCGTGCAGACGGATTATACTTATCCCTTCAGTAAGGATGTAATTCTTGAAACCGGACTAAAAGGGATTTTCAGAACGATCCAAAGTAAATATGCCAGCAGTGATCAGGATTTTGATTATAACCAGGATGTAGGTGCAGCCTATGGTGTGCTGAGTTTTAAGCTGGCGAAAGCTCTTGATGTGAAAGCTGGTTTGAGAGCTGAGTATACGGATATTAGTGGTGTATCAGGCTCGTCCCTGAATTTCAATAATGATTATTTTAACCTTTTCCCAAGTGCTATCATCTCTAAAAAGATGAAAGGCAACAGTACTTTAAAGCTGAGTTACAACAGGCGGATGCAGCGTCCAAGTCTGAACTACCTGAACCCTTTCCTTAACAGTACAGATCCGCAGAATCAGTCGCAGGGAAATCCATCCCTGAGCCCTGAGCTGACCGACCTGGTTGAACTGGGCTATTCTACCTTTATCAAAGGATCAGTCATCAATGCATCGGTATTCTACCGTTCTACAATGGATGTGATTGAAAGTATTTATATTCCCAGTCAATTGCTGACTACCTATTCAAATGTGGGTAACAACAGGTCATTCGGTGCCAATGTGTTCGGTTCCTATAATCCCCTGCCAAAATGGACATTGATGAGTAACTTCAGTGTAAACACCTACAACGTAAGGAATACCCAAACTAATGTAAGTACGGGTACTTATGCAAACTACACAGTCTTTGCCCGCTCGGCAATTTCTTTTAAAGGCGGATGGAATACTGAGATCTTTGGTGTTTATAACGGAACGAGGAGAACTTTCCAGGGAACTGCCGGCGCAATGGCGTTTTATGGCGGGGCCTTTAAGAAAGATATAATGAAGAAACAGGCTACCGTGGGCGTAAATGTATTAAATCCTTTCAACAGGGACCTGCATATCCGTACAGAAAATGGTAGTCCGACCTTCCTGCAAAGCACTAACATCTATTACCCGCTGCGGTCATTTGGTGTGAACTTTAGCTACAAATTCGGCAAGGTGACTTTCACGCAGCCTAAAAAGAAAAAGGGCGTAAACAATGACGATCTGAAACAGGATGAAGGTGCCGGAGGCATAGGTGGCGGTGTGCAGCCTAAGCAATAGCTAATCCTTCTTTACACGCTTCAATATCATCCAGCTCAGCGGGTTAATTGAATACCCGCTGATGTTGTTTTGCAGCATAGTGACCGACTGATCATAGAGTATCGGTACCACAGATGCATTCTCAATCACCATATTGTCCATACGCTGGTTGAGGATGTATCTCTTTTTTGCATCCCTTTCATAATAGCTCTCTACAAATAACCTGTCAAATTCCTTATTGAAGTAACCGGTGTAATTAGGCCCGAAGGGAACTTTATTTTTGGAGTAAAAAACGGAAAGATAATTTTCTGCATCCGGGTAATCTGCAATCCAGGATCCCCTGAAAAAGTTGACTTCGTTTTTAGCCATCAGCTCGCGCAGGCTCGCACTCGGTCTTACATCTACTTTTACCTTTATTCCCAGCGCTGTAAGCTCTCCCTGGATAAATTCTATCAGGTCTTTGTACGAAGTGGAGGTTACAAGTGTAACTTCAGGCATTCCCTTTCCGTTAGAATAGCCCGCTTCAGCAAGTAGCCTTGCTGCTTTAGCTGGCTCATAATGATAACCCTTCACTAGAGTGCTGTCAAAGCCCGGCATCCCTTTGGGTACAAATCCCGAAGTTGCAGGAACGCCGATATTATTTCTCAGGTATTTCACCAGCTTCGGCTTATCTATACCGTAGTTAATCGCCTGTCTCACTTTTTTAAATCTTAGAGGAGAATTCCTGACCATAGATTTCGATGTATCTACGAGTATACCAACGTATTCGGTACTCAGATAAGGTGCTTTGATCAGCTGAAACTTACCTTTGTATTTGCTGGTCATGCTACCGCTTTTAGTGAGGATATCATCCCTGTAACTGCCATCAACGCTGTTGAAATAATCCAGGTCTTTTTTAATGAAATTCATAAACGCACTTTGTTTGTCGCTGATGAAAGTAACCTTTACAGCATCCAGATAGGGGAGCTGTACCCCGTTTTCTTTTTCCCAGTAATGCTCATTTTTCAGCAGTACCAGGATCTCATCCTCTTTCCAGTATTTAAATTTGAATGGCCCTGTGCCTACCGGGTGACTCCTGAAATCTTTTCCGTAATGTTCTACCACTTCGCGGGGTACAACCATGCAATACTGTGTGCAAAGCAGGTTAAGAAATGCAGGGAAAGGCTTGGTCAGGTTAATCCTGAACGTAGTATCGTTGAGGGCGATAAAATTATGAATGTCTTTTACCTTATCGCTGAAAATCCATCCGCCGGAAGAGCCCACCTTCGGATCAATCAGCCGGTTAAAACTGTAGACAAAATCTGATGCAGTTACTTTTCTCCCTTTTCCGTTTTTAAACAGCGGATCATCCTGGAAGAAGATATCGTTGCGGAGGTGAAAGGTATAACTGAGCCCGTCTGCTGAGACCTCCCATGATTTTGCTATGGAAGGTACCGTATTCAGCGCGCTGTCGATCTGCACCAGGCCGTCAAAGATCTGGTTGATCATCCATATCGCATACTGATTGCGGGCAAAAGCAGGATCCATAGAGGTGAGGTTCTGATCCAGGTTGAGGTTGAATACCTTTTTACCATGGTCGTCTGCCGATTGGCTGCAGCTGCACAGCGCAATCACACTCAATGTGTAAAAAATCTCTTTTATAATTCGGGGCATCGGCAAGGAATAGTATTTTTGCACAAAGTAATAATTAATCCTATGTCTTTTTTAAATGCAGTTATAAATAATGTTGAGGACGAAAGCTTACGCGAAGACCTTCAGGAACGCGTAGATATTGTAGAGCATAAGATTAAATTTATGGATAAAGTACCTGTCTGCGTTCTGGACAGGGAGAATGCAGTTAACCCGGTGCTGAATATCCTTATTGAGGCTGCCGGGGGTGAAATACAGTTTGATCCGCTGCAGGCTAAAGTTTTAATTTACCACGAAACACAGGTGAGTATGCTTGATTTTATGGGTGCCGTTCCCTCATTGCTCGAAAACGAATGGCCCGCTGTAGAATACAACAGGGTTTATCTCATGGAAGATACCTCTGCTTTTTTCAGTGATCCTGAATCTTTTGTTTCTGCGCTCGAAGACGTGGCAGAAATGCTTTACCCGGGGTATTTTGTATTTGGTAATGAAGGTAAAACCTGGACCAGCTTCGGGCTTTAAAAATCAATAAACTTATCTATCTGTTCTCCCGTGAACTTTAAGGTGTCTTCCCTGAAGAAGGCATTGTTCTCGTCCAGCTCCGTTTTGATGGCAGGAATATGCAGGCGCAGTGGTAAAACATTCATGTGCAGATATCCGCAGACGCCAACAAAATGGTCTATGCCCCTGATATTGCCGTATTTGCCACCTGATATGCCCACCAGACAGGCCTTTTTATTGTAGAAGCTTCCCGGAAAATCACAGGCATCAATAAATGCTTTCAGGACACCAGGGAAACTGCCATTGTACTCGGGAATGATAAAAACGAATTTATCTGAACCGTCCATTGAATGGATGATTTTACTGAAGGCTTCTGTGCGCTTCCCGAACATATCGGTGTTGATAAAGTTCTCCGGCAAGTCCATCAGATCCAGGATGCTGGCCTCCTGACCTTTTTTTGCGAGTGCTTCCTGATAATATTTTGCGACTTTCAGCGTATTGCTTCCAGGTCTGTTTGTGCCGGAAATGATGGTAACCATGTGATATTGTTAATAAGATGTTTAAAACACTTAGGTGTTTAACACTAATATTGTCATTTAGTTTGTATCTTAGCTATTTGTTAAAAAGCCCCTAAATATAGGAAAAAATAGCGTTTTTACAGACAAAGAATCTAATTCACGAGTTCTCAGGGAAATAATTGGTAATTATTAAAAAGATAAATGAGTAAAATTATTGCATTGGCAAATCAGAAAGGTGGTGTAGGTAAAACAACTTCATCTATAAATTTAGCCGCCAGCCTGGCTGTATTAGAATACAAAACCCTATTGGTAGACGCAGATCCTCAGGCCAATTCTACTTCCGGTATTGGATTTGATCCAAGAAGTATCAAAAACAGTATTTACGAATGCATTATCAATGATGTTGAGCCTTCAGAAGCCATCCAAAAGACGGAAACGCCTAACCTGGACCTTTTGCCGGCACATATCGATCTTGTTGGTGCAGAGATTGAGATGATCAACCTGACCAACAGGGAATATAAAATGAAAGCTGTACTGGAGAAAATTAAAGACCAGTACGATTTTATCATTATCGATTGCTCCCCCTCTCTCGGACTCATCACTATCAATGCGCTAACAGCAGCAGATTCTGTCATTATTCCTGTACAGTGCGAATATTTCGCCCTTGAAGGTCTGGGCAAATTGCTGAACACCATAAAAATTGTACAGAACAGGTTAAACCCTGAACTGGAAATCGAAGGGATTTTACTGACTATGTATGATGTGCGTTTACGTTTATCCAATCAGGTAGTAGAGGAAGTGAGAACGCATTTCCAGGACCTTGTTTTTGACACTATCATCCAGCGTAACACCCGTTTGAGCGAAGCGCCAAGTTATGGGGTTTCTGTGATCATGCATGATGCCAATTGTAAGGGTGCGATTAATTATCTGAATCTTGCCAGGGAGATCGTCCGTAAAAACGGATTGGTTAAAGAAAGCCCGGGTGTGACTTCAGTAACTACTATTTAAATATAATTGAATGACATCTTTTCAGCGAAAAACAGGTTTAGGAAGAGGATTAAGTGCGCTTTTGGATGATTCTGATTCGATCCATCCGCCAAAAAATGCGATGAACCCGATCAGTGAAACTGAACAGAAGGCTCAGCCGAACAACATAGGTACCATCAAAATCAGTGACATTGCTACCAATCCCTTTCAGCCAAGAACAGAATTTGACCAGGTCGCCCTGAACGAACTGGCAGAATCCATCAGGATACAGGGACTGATCCAGCCGATCACTGTAAGGTCTGCCGATAATGGTAAATACGAGCTGATTTCGGGTGAGCGCCGTTTGAGGGCTTCCAAATTAGCCGGTCTCACTGAAATTCCAGCGTATGTACGCCAGGCCAACGATCAGCAGATGCTGGAAATGGCCCTGATTGAAAACATCCAGCGCGAAAACCTGAATGCAATTGAGGTGGCACTGAGCTTTCAGCGTATGCTGGATGAATGCAGCCTCAAACAGGAGCAACTGGGCGAACGTGTAGGTAAAAACAGGAGTACTGTAACCAACTACCTGCGGTTGCTGAAACTGCCGCCCGCAATACAGATCTCTATCCGTGACCAGAAAATCAGTATGGGCCATGCCCGTGCACTGATCAATGTTGAAGAGCCTGAAAAACAATTGTGGATCCACCAGGAAATTATTGACAAAGGTTTATCCGTACGTAAGGTTGAAGAACTTGTAAGAAGTATCAACAGCCTGCAGATTAAACCCAAAGCGGTTAAACAAGCGGGAGGTACCTCATTTGAATACCAGAAACTGCAGAGGGACCTGGCCTCAAGATTTGCAACCAAGGTAAAGCTGAAGGTAGGTGAAAATGGTAAAGGCGCTATCGAAATCCCATTTGTTTCCAATGATGACCTGAGCAGAATCCTAGAATTATTAGACTGGTAATGTCAAAAATCCTATTGTTATCGGTCTTCCTGTGCTGCACTGCAATGGTGGTCAGGGGACAGGAAGAGTTTACAGTTAAAGGCGACAGCCTTAAACGTACTCCTGCCAAAACGGATACTGCAAAGTATGTGAATCTTGGTAAAGTTGCTGCCAGAAAAGCCGCGATACGCTCTGCAATGATCCCCGGATGGGGACAGATTGGTAATGGGCTGACGGTTTACCGCGGGATTAAAGTTTCTGCGATCTATATCGGCGGTACATTATTAGCCATGTCATATATTCAGAACAACAATAATTATCATGAATTCCTCTCCGAAATTCAGTACCGGGAGGCCAATAACGGGCAGTCCCCCAGAGGAAGCAGGTTTGCAGTCTACACAGATATTAATGGTTTAATAACGGCCAAGGACGTTTACCGCAGAAACAGAGAGGTCGTTATGTTTTCGTTTGTAGCGCTCTACGCGGTAAATATTATCGAAGCTTATGTGGATGCCCGCCTCAAATATTTTGATGTAGGTGATAACATGGCCATCAAAATATCTCCTTCCATGATCAACTCAAATGTGAAATATGGATTTAATTCTTTTGCTCCGGCCTTAAAAATTGGCTTCAGATTATAAATACTCCATCTAAATTATAATATAAAAATATGAATATAGCTTTAATCGGTTACGGTAAAATGGGTCAGATTATTGAGCGTTTTGCCATAGAGAGAGGGCACGAGATTGTGCTTAAAATCGGGAGTAAGAACCTGGAAGAACTGACAGTTTCGAACTTAAAAAAAGCAGATGTAGCCATCGATTTTAGTCTTCCCGATTCTGCGATTAAGAATATTTACACCTGCTTCGAAGCGAATGTTCCATTAGTGGTAGGTACTACCGGCTGGTACGGACAGCTGCAGGAAATAAAAAATGAATGCCTGAGTGGTAACAATTCCCTGTTATACGGATCGAACTTCAGTATCGGTGTCAACCTGTTTTTCCATATCAATGGGGTACTGGCGAAAATCATGAATGATTATCCGGCATATGATGTTCAGGTGGAGGAAATTCACCATACCCAGAAACTGGATGCACCAAGTGGTACAGCAATGACCATTGCAGAAGGTATTATTGATCAACTGGACCGAAAAACAGAATGGGTAAATGAGCTCGAAGGCCAGACTGAACTCGAAGTAGTTAAACAGGACCAGATATTGATCGCTTCACAAAGAATTGAGAATATCCCGGGTACGCATACAGTGATTTACAGCTCTGAAGTAGACGAGATAGAGATCAAACATACAGCACATAACCGTGCAGGTTTTGCACTGGGTGCCGTAGTGGCTGCCGAGTGGTTAAAAAACAAACAGGGATTTTATAATATATCTGATATATTTAATTTTAAATAGCAAAAAATATGAATCTGAAGTTCTGGCAAAAGAAGAATGATACTGCGCCAAAAAAGAAAAAAACTAAAAGTAAAGAATGGTTTGATGCAATCATCTTCGCTGTCATTGCCGCGACTGTCATCCGCGTATTTTTTATAGAAGCATATACCATCCCTACGGGTTCAATGGAAAAATCACTTTTAATTGGTGATTTCCTGTTTGTAAGTAAGGTGAATTATGGTGCAAGGATCCCGATGACTCCTGTAGCTTTTCCTTTTGCACACCATACTATGCCTGTAACAGGTACAAAAGCATATTGGGATGGCGTACAATGGAAATACAGAAGACTTCCGGGAATCCAGGAAATCAAAAGAAATGATGTTGTGGTTTTCAACTTCCCGGATGGGGATACGGTAGCCTTAGAAGCACAGGACCGGGATTACTACGAAATGGTGCGCTCTGTGGGCCGCGAGGCTGTTCACAGCCAGTATACGGTTACGAGCAGACCAGTTGATAAGAGAGAGAATTATATCAAACGCTGTATTGGTATCAGCGGAGATATTCTGAGTATGTCTAACGGACTGGTATCAGTTAACGGTAAGGCAGAGCCGATGAAGAGAACAGGTCAGATTGATTATACAGTGAAGTTTAAATCAAGCGATGTCAATTTCCAGCTGTTTGAAGATATGGGTTTTGTGATCGAAAGAGACATCATGGCGATTTCGCAGGATAGCTATAACTTCATTGGCACGCCTGATCAGATGGAAGAGGTGAAGAAACTTGATTTTGTTGCGTCTGTTACACAGCGTACCGCTGCGCCGGATGTTGCTGAACCAAGTATATTTCCTCAGGATCCAAACAGGAAATGGAATGCTGATAACTGGGGACCGATTCAGATCCCTAAGAAAGGCTGGACAGTGAAACTGGATTCGAACACTATGCCTTTGTACAAACGTGCGATTGAGATTTACGAAGGTAATAAACTGGAGAAATCAGGTACAGGCTGGATAATTAACGGTGTGAAAACTGATAGTTACACCTTCAAAATGAATTACTTCTGGATGATGGGAGATAACAGGCACAATTCACTGGATTCACGGTACTGGGGCTTTGTTCCTGAAGACCACGTTGTAGGGAAAGCTTTGTTTATCTGGATGAGTTATGATACCAACGGATCTTTCTTCAGCAAGATCAGGTGGAGCAGGATATTCAGAGGGATACACTAATATAAGTATTACTGGGAAGATAGGGATCCTCCTGGCTTCGCTAAAAAATGAGTGTTGCTTTTTCGATACTGCCTGCTGCTGAAGGGCACCAGAAGGTATCGAAAAAGTAACACTCATTTTTTTTAGGGGTATCCAATGCAGGGCGCTTTAACCCATAGCATAATTTTTGTTGTTCAATAGTATTTGAATGTATTCGCGATCTGTGCTGTATAAAGACTATTGGAAATTCTTTTGATTAAACTAATCAGATAACCTTTCAATACCCAGTTTATCTGCAAGTTCATTCAGATCAATCACGACAGGTTCAACAAGTGGGATTCCGGATATCCTGCGCTCTTGTTCAAACGCATATTCCGGTTCACCGGGGATGATAACCTTTTTGGAGGGATCTACAGTTTTAGCACTTTTGAAACGGTCGATCCAGTTATCCAGGTGCTGTTTGAAATCGGCCGTTGGTCTGAAGCCGTCAATGCGCATCGCACCAAAGAAATGTCCAATACCATCTCCAACAGGATCTGTAGGGGGGTCAAGGAAAGCTACAAATGGGGGTACCCAAGGGCCGTAGTTGGCACCTGATAAAACTGCGGTAAGTATATCAACAGTTGCACTCAATCCATAGCCTTTGTGGCTGCCATGGTCTTTATCACTGCCCAGTGGAAGTAATGATCCACCGGCTTTCAATTCATTTGGATCAGTAGAAATTTTACCGTTTTTATCCTGTGCCCATCCTTCGGGGATGGGCAGGTTCGCACGCTGTGCAATTTCCAGTTTCCCATTTGCTGCGGCTGCAGTTGCCATATCAACAACTACCGGAGGATATTTCCCCGCAGGAAAAGCGTAACACATCGGGTTTGTGCCCAATAGTCTTTCATTAGCATAAGTAGGGGCAACCAAAGGGCTGGCATTGGTCATACTGATACCAATCATATCTTTCTCTACCGCCATTAAAGCATGGTAGCCCGCAATACCAAAATGATTGGAGTTTTTTACCGCTACCCAGCCTGTACCATATACAGCAGCCTTTTCTATTGCTACTTTCATTGCGAAAGGGGCAACTACGAGTCCAAGTCCGCCGTCACCATCTACTGTCGCAGTAGTTGGCGTTTCATGCACTACACGAACGTTTGGAGTTGCATTGATGCGCTGTTTTTCCCATAAACGGATATAACCGCTTAAACGGGCTACACCGTGAGAATCTATTCCGCGTAAATCGGAACATAACAATACATCGGTAGCCAGATCTGCATCTGCCGGAGGGCATCCCATTTTCAAAAATACATTCCTGGTGAAATTCCTGAGTTTTTCTTCTGTGAAAGTATATGAGGTCATGGGATAGAGTTAAGCGAACAAAATAGTAAATTTATACTCGAGCGGCTGAAAAGCACTGAGAAGACTTTCAATAAAATCATCTCCATAGAGCACATACATTGGAGCAATATTCAATACTCTTTCCTGTAATACGCCGTTAGGAAACAGTTTGTCTTTGAGGTTTTCAATTTGTGTAAGGGCTGTAATATGTTTGCGTTTCTCTGCACGCATCAGTTTCTTTTCAAGGTTGGTTACCAGCCTCAATGTTCTAACCTTAGCGGCTTCGGCAGAAAGAGAAAGTCCTTTGTCTACCTTATAAGAATTGACTTTGATTTGTTCAAAGATCGCAATGATCGCCTTTTGTTCAGCTTCAAGCGTGAGCAGATCATCCACAACATTTGCCCTGATCCACTGGTTTTTCAGCTGTTCATCGGTGTCAAATAAACTCAGAGAATCGATTCCCAGGCTTTCCATCTTCTTGGAACTTCTTTCATCAACAATCTGGGCAGAGTTTCTTAACATTAAGATCGGATAGGGAACACTATAGAAATCAAAGTTAGCTTTTAACTGCAGCCAGTAAGTCACTTCTGCGCCACCGCCAATGTACGCGAGGTTTGGAAGGATTACTTCCTGGTATACCGGGCGCATCACTACATTGGGACTGAAACGTTCAGGATGCTGATCGATTTCAGCCTTTAACGTTTCTTTAGTAAAACTTATGGAAGTGTTGAGTACTTTGTATTCGTTATTTTCTTCTACGATACGTTCTCGCAGCTGATCATCCATGTAAAAGAAATTGATCTCTCTTGGATTTACCTGTGGTTTGTAGCCTGCTTTTTCCAAAGCTTCGCTGCTTTTATTGATCAGCTCAAAGCTGTTCTGTTCGGTGATGTCACGGTAAACGACAGGCGAAAACTGTGCTTTCAATGCTGCATCATCAGCGTCGGTACAGACCAGCCCTTTAGAACCGAACAAAGCATCTACAAGCTCGCGTGTTGCATCTGCAAGTGTATGGTTAGTAGTATAAGCTTTCTCTACCAGCTCCGCTAATTTGTGCCCGTTTTCAGAAATCCCCAGGTAACCCTTATATGCTACCAGTGTTTCAGTAATAGATTTTGTATTGATCCTGCCTGTAGCACCTGCGGCTTTCATTTGCCAGGTGATCCTTTTGTCCTCTACCTTCACATTATTGATTTCTTCGAAATCATGGTCCTCGGTAGCCATCCAGTAAACAGGTACGAAATTATAGTCAGGATATTCTTTTTTCAGATCTGCTGCAAGTTTGATTGCCGTAACGATCTTATAGATAAAATAAAGGGGGCCTGTGAATATATTGAGCTGATGACCGGTGGTAATCGTAAAAGTCCGGTCATCAGCTAATAAGTTGATATTTTGAGTAACCAAAGCCGATGGCTTCAGTTGGGCATACTGCCTTTTAAGCGTATCCACCAGCAAATTGCGGTCGCCCGAAAATTTGCGTTCTTCTATTGCTTTTTGAAAGCCCTGAAGCGTAGGGGAGTATTGATAAAAAGACTCCAGTTTGTCCTTTCCAGCGATGTAATCTAATACAACAGAAGAAAAAGAATTTGTTTGTTGATAGGTGATGTACTTGGCCTGCATTGCCACGAAATTACGCTAATAAACTACATTTTATTATATGCCAAAATTATTTTACAATCTGTCCATATAGATCGAAGTCTTCCGCACGTTCTATATGAACGTTCACAAAACTTCCATTTGCAGCATATCCTGTACTGGCGTCAATTAAAACCTCATTATCAACCTCCGGAGAGTCATATTCTGTACGCCCGATAAAGAAATCACCTTCTTTTCTGTCTACCAGAACCTTGTAGGTTTTGCCTACTTTTTCCTGGTTGATGTCAAAGGAAATTCCCTGCTGTAATTCCATAATAGCATCCACACGTTCCTGTTTCACTTCATCAGGTACATCATCCACTAAATTATGTGCATGTGTTTTCTCCTCATGCGAATATGTAAAGCAGCCCAGTCTGTCAAAACGCGTATCTTCAACCCAGCGCAACATCTCTTCGTAGTCCCTTTCAGTTTCACCCGGGTAACCACAGATAAGCGTGGTACGCATAGCGATATTTGGAACTTTATCCCTGATTTGGTTAACGATGTCGATAGTTTTCTGTTTGGTGATACCACGGCGCATCGATTTCAGCATGTTATCTGTGATGTGCTGTAAAGGCATATCCAGGTATTTACAGATATTCTCGCGTTCGTTCATGGCATCCAGAATTTCCATAGGGAAACCTGAAGGGTACGCATATTGTAAACGGATCCATTCGATACCATTGATATCTGATAAACGTCTCAGCAATTCATCCAGGTTACGTTTACCATAAATGTCCAGACCATAATAAGTAAGGTCCTGCGCAATCAGGATCAGTTCTTTGGTACCATTGGCGGCCAGTATTTTTGCTTCATGAACAAGGGCTTCCATTTCGGTAGATACATGTTTACCACGCATCAGCGGGATGGCACAGAAAGAGCATGGGCGGTTACAGCCTTCAGCAATTTTAAAATACGCAAAATGCGATGGGGTAGTCAGCAACCTTTCGCCGATGAGTTCATGTTTGTAGTTTGCACCCAGGGAATGTAAGATATTCTGCAGATCATTGGTGCCGAAGAAAGCATCCACATTAGTGATCTCGGATTCCAGTTCAGGTTTGTAGCGTTCGGAAAGACAACCTGTAACAATCACTTTGCTTACTTTACCTTCGTCTTTCAGCTGACTGTACTGCAGAATAGTATCAATGGACTCCTGTTTTGCATTGTCGATAAAACCACAGGTATTGATTACGATGATATCGTCTTTGTTGATATCGTTTGCCTCATGAACCACATTCAGGCTATTTCCTCTCAATTGCCCCATTAACACCTCCGAATCATATAAATTCTTCGAACAGCCCAATGTAATTACATTGATTTTTGGTGGTTTAACGGGGATAATTTTAGAAATCGTTTTTGTGTTCATTGTATGTATGTATTGTTGCGTTTTGTACCGGGATACTATTTAAAGAGCCCGTCTACAAAAGCTTTTTTATCAAATAACTGAAGGTCATTCATACCCTCACCAACTCCGATATATTTCACCGGGATTTTAAACTGGTCGGAGATGCCGATCACCACACCACCTTTGGCGGTTCCATCGAGTTTCGTAATTGCAAGCGCATTTACATCTGTTGCCTCGGTAAACTGTTTGCATTGCTCAAAAGCATTTTGTCCGGTAGAACCGTCCAGTACCAGCAGGATTTCATGAGGGGCACCCGGAATAACTTTTTCCATTACCTTCTTGATCTTGCCAAGTTCGTTCATCAGTCCGATCTTGTTGTGCAAACGTCCGGCAGTATCAATGATCACTACATCTTCGCCGTTGGCTACGGCTGATTGTATCGTATCGAATGCTACAGAAGCAGGGTCTGAGCCCATTGCCTGTGCTACAACTCTAACATCAACCCTCTCGCCCCATAACTTGATCTGTTCTACCGCTGCAGCCCTAAAAGTATCTGCTGCACCCAGCACCACTTTTAGCCCTTCAGCTTTCAGTTTATGCGCCAGTTTACCAATGGTGGTAGTTTTACCAACACCATTGACCCCAACCACCATGATGACATAGGGCTTGTGCTCTCCGTATTCAAAACTGCGGAAATCGTTGCTGTTGTTTTCTGCAAGCAGGAGCTGGATCTCATCGCGGAGCAACAGGTTTAATTCGGAAGTCGAAAGGTACTTGTCTTTCAACACCCGGTCCTGGATGCGCTCAATGATTTTCAGTGTAGTGGTAACGCCAACGTCAGAAGTTACCAGAACTTCTTCCAGGTTATCCAGTACGTCGTCATCTACAGTTGATTTTCCGGCGACAGCCTTGGTGATCTTGCTAAGGAACCCTTCTTTAGTTTTCTCTAAACCTTTATTTAGTGCCTCCTGAGCTTCAGGGGCAGTTTCCTTTTTCTTGAAGAAATCAAATAATCCCATAGAAATATAGATGAAAACAAAAAAAGCCCTCCCATCAGAATGAAGGGACGGCTTTAATATGATTAAATATTAAAATTACTTGCTTGTTCCAGCAATAGCATCTTTAACGTGATCGTTGTGAACGATAACTTCTTTGAAAGAATAAGCACCACTTTTTGGTGATTTAGTCATCGTAACAACTTTTGAATATTCTTTACCTTTACCTGTTTTCAGGGTTGCAACTACTTTTTTTGCCATGATCTAAAAGATTGGAAATGGTTATTACTTAATTTCTTTGTGAACCGTTACTTTCTTCAACACTGGATTGAATTTTTTCAATTCTAATCTCTCTGTAGTGTTTTTACGGTTTTTTGTAGAGATATATCTAGACATACCAGGCATGCCGCTAGTTTTATGCTCTGTACATTCTAGAATAACTTGTACTCTGTTACCTTTTTTTGCCATTTTTTTATTGTTTTAGTTGATTTCGCATCAACAATGTTTTTTACAAAAATCCTTTTTTAACGAAACGGTTGATCGCTTCAGTTATACCAATTTTATTGATGGTTTTGATAGCTGAAGTAGAAACTTTCAGTGTTATCCAACGGTCTTCATCAGGAATATAAAATTTCTGAAGTTGTAAGTTGG
>Ga0308163_10000967_pt1 | contig 36840 bp, 35 predicted proteins | sample PhyTR1_FD_201037 | JGI IMG/M metagenome (GOLD analysis project Ga0308163, IMG submission 201037) | Phyllosphere microbial communities from UC Gill Tract Community Farm, Albany, California, United States - DLSLT.R1 | ecosystem: Host-associated > Plants > Phyllosphere > Unclassified | place: USA... | reverse complement strand
GATCAACATCGCAGTTTGAATTTTAGAGGCTGCTTCCGGTTGACGGGCAATACCTTCCATAGCTGAACTACCGATTTTTCCGATACCCATACCAGCGCCAATAGCAGCTAAGCCAGCACCAATTGCAGCAATACTTCCTGTAATCATGATTCTATATATTAATTGTTGTTAAAAATTCTAATTAGTGGTGTTCCTCTACAGCCATTCCAATGAACAGTGCAGATAATATGGTAAATATAAACGCCTGTATAAATGCAACCAGCAACTCAATTCCATAAATGAAGAGTGCAAAAGGAACAGATACAAACGATACAAAAACAGAGTTGAATACGAAGATCAGTCCTATCAGTGCCAGTACCAGAATGTGGCCTGCAGTGATGTTTGCAAATAAACGTATGGCCAGTGCAATAGGCTTGGTAAATATACCAATGATCTCTACCGGTACCAGTACAATGTATAACCACCATGGCACATCAGGTGTAAAGATGTGTTTCCAGTAATACTTGTTACCATTGAAGTTCACCAGCAGGAAGGTAATCGTTGCCAGAACTACAGTGATAGAGATGTTGCCTGTTAAGTTGGCTCCTCCCGGAAGGAAAGGAATCAGACCCAGCATATTGTTAAACCAGATAAAGAAAAACACGGTTAACAAATATGGCATGAAACGCTCGTATTTATGACCTAAGTTAGGTTTGGCAATATCGTCACGTACAAACATGATGATCGGTTCAAACCATGACTGCAATCCTTTAGGGGATTTGCCGTTTCTAACCTTGTAACCGTTGGCTACTTTCAGGAATACCGCAAGAAGAAGTACCACAGAAAGGAACAGTGTACACACGTTTTTAGTGATAGAGAAATCCAGGGGACGTTTATTGGTCACCTTACCGGCAGCATCATGCTCTGCATAAGCGCCATGCTCATTTGCCCTGTCTGCTGCATAATAAATTTTATCATGCACCATTACAAAACGCTGGCCCGCCCTTTCAACAACAACTTTACCATCTTCATCCTCATGGAATTCACTGGCGTTAAATGTGGCTAATCCGGAAGGTGTGTAAAGTATTACAGGAAGACCAATTGTATAGTCGCCGAATACATGCCAGCTGTGCGAATCAGCAACGTGATGCAGAGCAAACTTACCCAGGTTAAACTTTTTCTCTGCCTCTGGTTCGGCATGAGCGGCTTCAGTTGTCTTCAAAGTGTCCTCCTGCGCATATAACAGGGGCGTTACAAAGAAAAACGCTAAAAAAAGCGTGAAAACAACAATTAACCTACTTACTTTAAAATCAAAAACGTGGCTACAATCCATTTACTGGCAGATTTTTACTATTTATTTTGGTGGCGCAAGTTACATAACAGGGAGTATATTTCAAAGAAGCTGAACAATAAATATAAAGAAAAAAAGTTAAGCGCGAAAACTATCCCCTTCTCAGTACTGTTCAGGCTGTAAATCAGCACGAAAGCCAGAGAAAAGATCATTTTTAAAACAATAGAGCCCATAATGGCCATTACACCGGCCTGCGGATCTATTTTTATACCGAAAAAAGCAGTGAGATAAGCAATGTAGGTAAGCCCTCCGAGGAAGCCGAACACCAGCCAGAACTTGTTAACAAGTAAAGTGACATGCGGGAATAAGAATGGAAGGGCGTACGCAATTCCCGCAAGAATCAACGTATAAATTACATAGTACAGGGTAAATTTGGCTAAATTCAAATCTCTTTTTTTTACAAAAATATAAAATTAGCAGATGAAACCACCTCTTAATTTTTACTATTCAATTGTCTCACAACCTGGTAAAGTGAAATGATTACCCCGATCAATCCTAAAATTGCCATGAAGATAAACTTATCGCTATGCCGGTACGTATCTATTTTATATCCTGCAAAGGCAAACAGGCCGATAACGGCCAGCATCTGGAAGCCCATGCCGGTATACCTGACAAAGTTTGTGGTGTTTTTTCCTTTCCGGTTATTATCCATTTTATGCAAACTTAGAATTTAAATTAATTTACTTAGAAAATAGTGCTTAATAAAATACTTTTGTCATATTCTATTACATTTGTAATGAACCAATTCTGCCTTTTGAAGAATACAGCCTACCGCCACATCAGATTATTCTCTTCTCTTATAGGGCTGTGTTTGCTGGCAGCATGTGGCACTCCTAAAGACACCGCAATGAGCAGGGGCATGCAAAACCTTACTGCAAGGTATAACTATATCTACAATTCCAATCTTATCCTCGATAGTTACGAGGAACAGCTTTACGAAACGTATAAAGACAATTACAATGAAATCTTGCCTATGTATACTGTTCCTGAAAAATTCAGTTTCAGTACCCTAGCCAATGTTCCGGTAAACGAAAGGGACCTGGATAAGATCATTACCAAAGCCCAGGCAATTGTTGCGGATAAAGCATTCAGCAATTATATTGACGATGCCTACATACTTATGGGAAGGGCACAGTATTACAAGACCAATTACTTTGTTTCTGAAGAGTATTTTGATTACACTGCAAAAACTTACAGTTCAAAACCAAATATCCGGGTGAGCGCTTTAAACTGGAAAGCCAGAAGCCTGATGCAGCTGGATAACCTGAAGGATGCTGCGCTGATCCTGGATACCGTATACAGGGACCTGCCCGATATGAAAGGCGGCAAAGCAGAACCTCTGGCCACCATTGCACAAATGTATATTTACCAGGGACGCTACGCTGATGCAATACTACTCCTGACAAACGCAGTGAAAGCCACACCGCTGAAACGCAACCGCATCCGCTGGACGTACATCCTTGCCCAGTTGTATGAACAGCAAAAAGATTATAAGGAAGCCCTGTCCCACTATCTCAGCGTACAGAAAAGCAACGCTGCCTTTGAACTGTACTTTAACGCGAACCTGAACAGGATTAAACTGACCGGGCTGCTGAACGGGGAACGTCTCAACAGGAAGAAACAATTGACTGCCCTGCTGCGCGATGATAAAAACCTGGAGTATATTGATCAGATCTATTACCATATAGCAGAAAGTTATGCAGATGACAGTGATTTTACTGCTGCAGAAAAATACTATAAGCTGTCCGTCCGCAACAGCAGCAGGAACAGTTACCAGAAAGGGATTTCATACCTCAGGCTGGCCGATCTGAACTTTAAGGAATTCAGGAACTTCCTCAAAGCAAAAGATTATTATGACAGTACTGTCACTACGCTGCCAAAAAGCTATCCGGGATATGAACAGATCCTCAGGAAAAGCAATAACCTGGAGTATATCAGCAAACGTTATGAGGCGATAGCCTTTCAGGATACTTTACAGCTGCTGGCAAAATTACCGGAAGCGGAACGGCAAGCAAGGATCAAACAGATGACGCTGAAGGCAAAAACCGCCGCAGCCGATAACGGGAGCTTTAAAGAAGATCCTTTTGCCGCGGCGAATCAGGCAGTAACTGCGGGAGGTAATGCTGCGCTGAATAGTGGTTCTACCTTCTACTTTAGCAATCCTGCTGCAATGAACAGGGGCAGCTCCGATTTCAGTACGAGATGGGGCAACAGGAAACTGGAGGACGACTGGCGCCAGAGCCTGAAGTCTTCCTCACAGGCCACTACTGAAAGTATCGTAAAAGTAGAGAATGGTGGCAGGCCCATCGAAAAAACTATTGCGATCGGCAGCGCCGCTGATACTTCCGCCAGCAGATACCTTTCTGCATTACCGCTTACGCCGGCACAGCTGGCAGCATCCAATCAGAAGATTATAGATGCCTATTATGAGATGGCCAATTTCTACCAGCAGGAACTGGAAGACCAGGCAGAGGCACTCAGAATTTACCAGGTAATCCTCAGCCGCTTTCCAGATAATAACCGTCTGGCCCCGATCTACTATAGTTTGTACCTCGGCTACAAAAGCAGCAATGCGGCAAGTTCAGATAAATACAGAAAACTCGTACTGGATCAGTTTCCTTCAAGTGTGTATGCCAAAACTATACTGGATCCCCAGTATTCCCTGAAGCAGTCGGAACTGGAAGCCAAAGTACTCGCTGTGTATAACCAGGTGTTCGGGCAATACGAAAGAAAGGCTTTTCCGGAGGTGATTAATTCCGCGAACGCTAGTATGGAAAAGTATCCAAACAGCATGGTGAACCCGCAGCTCAGCTACCTCAAATCTATTGCTATCGGAAGAACGCAGCCTATCGACAGCCTGGTTGCCGCTTTTACTGATATTACTGCTGCTTATCCCCTCGATAAAGTAATCGTACCACTTGTAAAAAGTCATCTCGCCTATATTGCTGCCCACAGGGATGAATTCAGTAAAAGGAAAGTTGCACTACCAGATTTTGATATCAATGAACCCCGTTTCTTTGTTTCGGAGCCACTGCCTTCGCAGCCTCTGCCACCAAAAGCCGCTCAACCCGCAGTCCTTCCAAAACCAGAGGTTAAAACTGCCGAGCTTATCCTGAAAGAAACACCAAAAGCAAAAACTACTGTTACGCCTCCACCTGTTATCGGGAAACCGATCTTCAGCGCTGAGGAGTCAAAAGTGTACTATTACGTAATTGACGTGGAAGACGCCAGCCTCAGGCTCAGTTCTTCTCGTTTCGGGATCGGCCAGTTTAACAGGGGCAACTATGCTGATGCGGGACTAAGGCATCAATTAACAGAATTTGACAATGACCAACTCATATATGTTGGGAACTTTAGTAGTTTTGCAGAAGCAAAAAGTTACGCTGATGGAATTACTCCTCAATTGAAGCAGATCATGAAAGTTCCGGCCGGAATATATTCCAGCTTTATTATTAGTAAGGAAAACTTTGAAAAACTCCAGAGTAAAGATCTTGTAACTAAATACTTAGATTTCTACAATAACACCTATCAAAAATGACCAAGAATATTTCAGCTGCAGAGATAAAATCTTATAACCTTACCCTCTGGAAGCTTTTTATTGGAGCACTGCTTATCTTTTCTTTGTTCATCGTTGCCATCGGATTCGGATTATTCGGTGCGCTGCCCTCTTTCAGGGATATTGAACATCCGAAAAGTAACCAGGCATCTGAAATTCTTACCGAAGACAAAAGAGTTCTCGGGACCTACTTTGTACAGAACCGATCAAATGTAAATTATTCCCAGATCTCCCCAAATGTAATCAACGCGCTGATCTCAACTGAGGATACCCGTTTCAAAGAACATTCGGGAATCGACTTCAAACGTACTTTTACTATTATCTTCTACAACCTCATCGGTAAAAAACAGGGCGCAAGTACCATTACGCAGCAGCTGGCCTTAAACCTGTTTTCTGAAGAGGGACGCCAGCGCAATTTCTTCAAAAGGCTGATGCAGAAGTTTCAGGAATGGATTGTAGCCGTAAAACTGGAACGCAACTATACCAAGGAAGAGATTATTACTATGTACCTGAATACCGTGGATTTCGGTAACCAGGCTTATGGAATTAAGTCGGCCGCCAGAGTATACTTTAATACAACCCCTGATCAGCTTACTGTACCGCAGGCAGCTACCCTGGTGGGATTGCAGAAAGGGATTACCCGCTACTCACCGACCCGCAACCCGGAGCGCTCATTGGCCCGCCGGAATACAGTGATGGCCAATATGGTCAAGGAAGATATGCTTACCCAGCAGCAGTTTGAAGAGGAAAAAGAGAAACCTTTGGGTTTGCATTTCAGTGCAGCAACCGTAAATGACGGTATCGCCCCGTATTTCAGGGCAGTTCTTAAAAACGATATCAGAAGAATTTTTCAGGAACGCTCTATTGTAAAGGCAGACGGCACACCATACGATCTGGACAGGGATGGTCTCCGTGTAATTACAACGATCAACTATGACATGCAGGTGTATGCCGAGGATGCCCAAAAAGATGCGATGAAGCTGCTGCAGGCACAATTCCTGAAAAGCTGGAAAGGCAAGGACCCTTTTAAAGACAAGGAATTGCAGATTGAACAGGGGATCAAAAGGTCAGATCGCTACAAGGCTTTGCAGCTGGAAGGAAAATCTGATGAAGAGATCAAATCAGATTTCAACACGCCTGCGGAAATGAGCATCTTTACCTGGAAGGGCGATATTGATACACTGATGAAACCAATTGATTCGGTTAAATATTATAAATTACTGCTGAGAAATGCGATGATGGCCATGGATCCCAAAACAGGTTATGTAAAAGCCTGGGTAGGTGGTATCAACTATGAGCATTTTAAGTACGACCAGGTAAAAATGGGAACACGACAGGTAGGTTCAACAGCCAAACCTTTTACCTATTCTGTAGCAATTGAAAATGGTTATTCCCCGTGTTACCAGGTACTGAATGAACCTGTGACGATTGAAGTTCCCGGCAGTGCGCCATGGACACCAAAATCAGGAGGTACACTGCCCGGATACCTGACCTTACAAAAAGCACTGGCTTATTCACAAAACTTTATTGCCGCATATCTGATGAAACAGGTAGGCCCTACCGCCGTGGCAACACTTGCAAAGAAAATGGGGATTACCTCAAATGTTCCTGCTTACCCATCTATTGCACTGGGTACTTTTGATGCTTCGGTTTTTGACATGGTAGGTGCCTACAGTGTATTTGCCAATAAGGGCGTATGGACGCAGCCGACCTATATTTTGAGGATCGAAGATAAGAACGGAGTCGTTTTATTCTCTCAGACGCCGCAGAAACACCCGGCAATGAATGAAGAGGTAGCCTATGTGATGACACGCATGCTGATTGGTGTAGTAAAAACAGGTTTTGGCTACCCGCTGATCAGTAAATATGGCATCACCACTCCTGTTGGCGGAAAAACCGGTACCACTCAAAACAACTCTGACGGATGGTTTGTTGGTATCACGCCCGACCTGGTTGCAGGTGTTTGGACAGGTTGCGAAGACCGTGCTTTCCACTTTATAAATACCAATCAGGGTGAAGGAGCGAAAACCGCAATGCCTGTTTTTGGAGGGTTCTTCAAAAAAGTATACGCAAACTCAAAATTGAAAATAAGCAAGGGTGATTTTGAAATGCCTAAAAACGGCGTATCCATCACTTATGACTGTAACCAGTATCAGCAGCAGCAAACAGATACGACAGCACTTGACCAGAAGTTAGGTTTTTAAATGAGCAGTTTTGATTACAAAAAGGCATTAGCCGATATTCCCCATAATCCCGGTGTTTACCAGTACTGGGACCAGGAGGATACACTGATCTATATCGGTAAGGCCAAAGACCTGAGGAACCGGGTGGGTTCTTATTTCAATCAGGATACCCAGATGAATGGCAAGACCAGGGTGCTGGTTTCCAAGATCCGTAAAATTACCTTTACCATTGTTGACAGTGAGATTGATGCCTGGTTACTGGAAAACAGCCTGATCAAAAAGCATCAGCCGCGCTACAATATCATGCTGAAGGATGATAAAACCTATCCATGGATTATTATCAAAAAAGAAGCTTTCCCACGTATTTACTGGACCAGGAACAAGATCAAGGACGGATCAACTTACTTTGGCCCCTACGCCTCTGTTGGCATGATGCATACTATTCTGGACCTGATTAAGGAAACCTATCCCTTGCGTACGTGTAACCTGCCCCTCACTGACGATAATATCGAAAGCGGCAAGTTTAAAGTTTGCCTGGAATACCAGATCGGGAATTGTAAAGGCCCCTGTCAGGCTTATCAGTCGCACACCGATTACGACCAGAATATAGAAGAGATCAAAGAAATCCTGAACGGAAAGATCAGTAATGTGATCAGGGAAGTGAAGCAGATTATCAAAAATGCTGTGGCTGACCTCAACTTTGAATACGCACACCAGTACCAGAAGAAATTGCTGGTGCTGGAGAAATACCAGAGTAAATCTACTGTGGTGAACAGTTCTATCACTAATGTGGATGTGGTAAACATTGCCTCTGATGAAAGGTATGCCTTTGTGAATTATCTGAAGATCATGAATGGCAGTATTATCCAGACGCAGACCATAGAGATCAAAAAACGCCTGGATGAATCTGATGAGGAACTGCTGACCATAGCCATTACTGAATTCAGGACAAAATTCAACAGTACGTCCAGAGAAGTGATTGTCCCCTTTGACATCACCCTGTCTGATGAAAATCTGAAATTTACTGTTCCAAAACTGGGAGAAAAGAAAAACCTGCTGGAATTATCCCATAAAAACGTATTGTTCTTCAGACGCGAAAAACTGAACCAGTATGAAAAACTGAACCCGGACCTTCGTTCTGAACGCATTTTAACGCAAATGCAGAAAGATCTGATGCTTACCCAGCTGCCGGTCCATATCGAATGTTTTGACAACTCCAACTTCCAGGGCGCATACCCCGTTTCGGCTATTGTAGTATTTAAAGATGCCAAACCTTCAAAAAAGGATTACAGGCATTTTAACGTAAAGACAGTAGAAGGTCCCAACGATTTTGCCACTATGGAGGAAGCTGTTTACAGGCGATATAAGCGGATGCTGGAGGAAGAAGAGAGTTTGCCTCAGCTGATCATCATTGATGGTGGTAAAGGGCAGCTATCCTCGGCTGTAAGCAGTCTGAAGAAGCTGGGTATAGATAAGAGGGTTACAGTGATTGGTATAGCAAAACGCCTTGAAGAGCTCTATTATCCGGGAGACAGCTACCCGCTGCATCTGGATAAGAAATCGGAAACCCTGAAGGTCATCCAGCAGCTGCGTGACGAGGCCCACCGTTTCGGTATTACCTTTCACAGGAAGAAGAGGGATCAGGGCACCCTGAAAACAGAACTGGAATCTATTCCCGGAATTGGAAAAACTACGGCTGATAAACTGCTGCGCCAGTTTAAATCGGTAAAGAAAATCAAAGAAGCGACTACTGCTGATCTGGAGAAGGTCCTTAATAAATCGCAGGTACAAACACTGCTGGCCTTTTTTGCCGCCAAAAATATGTAAAATCAAAACCCCGGTACAAATGGCACCGGGGTTTTGTTTTATCATTTGGATTACGCTTTACAGCGACTGGATTAGTATTCCCAGAGACTCTGCTCATAATCTGACATCCCTTTTTTGATACGGTCAGATTCATATAACTTTCTCGGATCCTTAGGATCAGTCTGGTTCAGAATTTCTATGATTGTTTTATTTGCCGGGTTAGTCTCTTTCACAATGTTACTCGAGAACAGTCGTCTTACAAAGAAGTCGTCATAAGTCAGTACAGATGCGTCATTGGCAGGATTTACCAGTTTAGATTTGCTTAGCAAAGGCCTGGCTTCATCATAGTAGATCCAAAATACCGGCTGCCAGTTGCCTTCAACCATTTTCATCGGTGCAATACCTATGATACGTGGTTCAAAAACGGATCTTTTCACGTCCAGGATCCAGTCTTCCTTGATCCTGTACTTCAGGAACTCGTCTGGTCTAAGCCTTTTCATAATCGGGGCACCTACCTTTCCATTCGCATCAGGATCTCCCTCAGAGGTTCCTCTTGCGCTTGTTAAAGCTTCATTGGAAGTCAAGGCAATCTTAAAGGAGTCGTTATCTTCCAGTAATTTACCTGAAGTCGTATCTTTTGGTGAATAAACCGTCAGTTCTTCATTTGCCACGGCATCCATCAGGATTTCAATTAGTTTTGAACTTTCTGATTTCAATACAGAGTTGATGGTATCACGCAGGTCGATTTCGCGCCAGACACGTTTTGAATAGAAAACATCTTCTTCCCTTACATCAGCAAAAGGCACCATAACACTACTATCCACATCTTTTCTGGCATAAAAACCATCTTTAGGTGGAGTTTTGATCTTGGTTTTTTTAAGAACAGGGGCACTTACCGGAGTAGCCGGCGTCTGCGCAAAAGACGCTGTTCCAAATAACAGCAGGATAATAGTGTACAGAACTTTCTTCATCTTGAATCTATTTAGCTATAAATGTTATTGCATCCAGGCTTTTTTGTCTGCCGTCAGGGCCTTCAACAACGATATCTTTAAAGATTACTGTTGCACCTGGTTTAATTGAGTTCAGGGCACCTTTCACTTGTCCGCCAAAAGAACCACCTGGGTTTGCCATAGTAACAGCGTCTGATCTTGGATTAATGAATGTGGTATTGAACCTGATTACCTTATATGTAATATCGAATACAAAATCATCCAGCTGTGTCTCGATCACGTTTGATCTTGCCAGCCATTCGAGGTCTACATTACCACCGGATTTTCCTTTGATAAAAGCTTTCGGTGTAGGCAGGGCTTTTACCCTGAATGCCTGAGAACCCAGATTAAGTGTTTTTCCGGCATTGCTTGCAGATACAGAAATATTCAAAGTTTTACCTACCTGATCTGCACCAACTTTTACTGAGAATTTACCGTTTGAACCAGTAATAGATCCGCCCGGCATGCTTGCCCTTACGCTTTCCAGAGGAAAACCTGCTGCAGATACTGAAAACGGATTGGGAATACCTGCATAAATTACGTTCATCTTATCCGGTGAAACTGTAGCTGATGGTTTTGCCACCTGGTAAGTTTGTTCCGGAGTTCTGTATTCTTTCACCTGCCCGTCGGTTTGTTTCACACGGATCACACCTGACCATTTGAAAACACCAACAGATCCTGTACCGCCGGTATAAGTTCCTTTACCGTCTTTGGTATTTAACCTGCTGCCGTTAACGGTAATTTCAGGACTTGACTTTGAATCACTGGCCGTAAGGAATACCTGTGCAGCGTAAGGCTGTCCCTGTATTACATATGAACTTGGTGCTACTGCTACCGCAGCAAACTGGTCAAGGTTAACCAGAGATTTATCCATATTACCGAATAATTTTTTTACGATCTCTGCTTCAGCATTTTTAGTATCTGCCTGAATTTTGCTCAGTACAGTATTTGCTGCCGTTAATGGAGTTCCTTCACCGAAGTTGATGTCTTCCCATAACTTTTTACCCGAAACATTTTTTTCTGCATCTTTGGCTTCCAGTGAAAAGGAAACACTTTTGCGGTCCTGCGGCTCCAGTAAAGCGATCAGCTTTTCCCTGGTTTCGTTGATTTTCGCTTTCAGTTTCTCGCCTTCTTTCTGGTTGATCATGATGCCCTGGGCGATATCCAGGTTACCTCTTTCAACAAGGTCACCTGTTTCTTCGCTCAATCCGCCACCGGCGGTGCTGAACTGTTGTTTGATCTGCTGCACATATGCATTCAGTTCATCAGCATATTTTTTTGCCTGATTGGCTTTGTCCCAAATAGGTTGTGCCCTTGCCGGCTCTTCTTTCAGCTTTGTATTCTGGAAAGCTGTAAAGAGCTGGTCAATGCTTGTGTTCACATTGGTTCTGGATGATTCAAGACTATCGTTGATATTCTTAAATGCATTCAATATTGTATCAGATACGTTTAGCGCAAGCATAGCTAACAATACCAAATACATGATATTGATCATCTTCTGCCTTGCTGATTCTTTTCCTCCGGCCATTATATAAGCTCTCTCTGGTTAAGTAAATATTTAATTATCTGAGACTAGGTACGTGGCTGGTTCATAGCCGTCAGCATATTACCATAAATAGCATTTAGTGATGACAGATTTTTAGCCAGTTTACCTACCTCTTCCTTGAACTGTTTTGAATCTTCCATTGATTCATTGAAGTTGTTCATGGTAAGGGATAAGTTCTGATAAAATTTATTCATTGATTTCAGATGCGCACTTGAATCCTGTAATTCCAGTTCATATACTGCATTTAAAGAAGAAAGGTTCTTTGCCAGGTGAGTTACCTGTTCGTGGTAAGCTTTAGCATCGGTACTGGTTTCACCCAATTCAACTAAATGAGCTGTTGCTTTGCTAAAAGCACCGGTAAGGGTGTCAAAGCTTGCTGAGGCCAGTTTGATTTTTCCCGTATATTCTGTAGTTGCTGTTGAAGCATCCGCTACTGAAGCTATTGCCGAAACTTTATCGCCGAAGGTACGCAGGCCATTTCCTAAGCTTTCTATCAGTTCAGGTCCGATTTTCGCATCTCCGAGCATTTTATCCAATGCTGCTGTAGACGAGAATCCGGTCTGGGCCACTGGTGCTACCGGTCTTGCAGACACTGTAGGCAATTCACCTGTAAAGCTGTCACTTAGTTCAGGGTAAACCCTATCCCATGCTGGTTCTGGTGCTGGCGGGAAAAATCCGGTTAAGAAGAATAAAAATGCTTCTACGCCCAGACCGATACCAATCATATAATTTCCCCATATCCCTCCAAGGTGAAGGATTTTGAATAATGCTCCAATGATAACGATACTTGCACCCCATGATATGGCTACGTGTAACCAATCAAACTTCTTTTTTGCTGCCATGTTTTTTAGATAGATAAATGTTGATGTATTAGTAGTTTACGAGAATTTTAGTCCTTTAGTTTTTGAAATTGATGTCTGTACCTGCAAATGACGAAACACATCTGAAGCCTATGTACGATCTTGCCTGATCCTGGTACTCATAAGTACCTACGGAGTTTTGAAGGAAGAAACCTATGTCTTTCCATGAACCGCCCCTTACAACTTTACGTTTCATATATTTGCTGTCGGATCCTTTGGCTACGTACGTAAAGTTAGGATTGAAGTCGAGCAGTAAAGGTGAAGCAGAGTTATTATAGGCGGTCACCGTCCATTCAGAAACGTTACCAGCCATATTGTACAGTCCATAATCATTCGGGAAATAGGACCTTACATTTACAGTGTATAAACCTCCGTCATCAGCATAGTTCCCTCTTCCGACTTTGAAGTTAGCCTGCATACATCCTTTGGTATTCCTGATGTAAGGACCGCCCCATGGATATTTTGTTTTTGAATTACCACCTCTTGCCGCATATTCAAATTCAGCATCAGTAGGCAACCTGTACTCAGGGCGTGAGCTGATCGGAAGTTTTCTCTGTGCAGCAACCGGTTCATATAAACGGGTACGCCAAACACAGAATGCATTGGCCTGCTCCCATGATACACCTACTACAGGATAGTTATCATATGATGGGTGATTGAAATAAGATTTAACCATTGGATCATTCTGTGAGTAAGAATAATCTACCTTCCATACCATGGTATCAGGATACACACTTACCGAAGGGAACTGGTTTGGGTTATTTGGATCAGGAGAGTCTACATAACTCTCAATAAAATCTTTACGTTTTTTTGTAGGGTCTTTTCTTCCCTGTTCAGCAAGATCAAGGTTTACAAAGCTGTAAGAATACCTGAATTTTCTTACATCAAGCTCAGGACGTCCAGGCAAAGCATCATCGCCACTGTAATACATATCCTGTAACTTGGAGTTTAGTCCGCCGCTCTTATTGCTCCATAGCCCGGAACCATTACCAACCTTTTTCCAGTTGATATTTTTTTGTGATGAAAGGCTTGCACCACCCGGTGTAGTCTTGGCATTAATAAAATATGCTGCTGCCGCGCCCGGACCTAATGTAGTCAGTGCTACCGAATCTCTGACCCAGTTTACAAACTGCCTGTATTCGGCATTGGTAATTTCAGTTTCATCCATATAGAATGCACTGAAAGAGGTCATTTTGCTGGGCGCACTCTGAGAATTATTAATATCCTCGTCAGACATCCCGATCAGCGTTTTGCCCTGGGGAATGTAAACCATTCCACGTGGCATCTTTTTATTGTTGAATTTCCGGTTATATACGCCCACAAGCTCCCCCTGCCCACCTTTTCCGCAGCTGGAAACGAGTATTGCAATCATTATAAAACCTAGCGTGTAAATTTTCCTCATAAGCCGTTGAGCAATTTTACACAATTTTATAGATTATGATTGATATAAACAACTATTTCAACATAAAAATCTCTCCTAAATGCAAAATAAGCAAGCCGTTAACCTCATGTTAACAACTTGCTTATTCCAAATTTTAAAGAAAATGCAAATATTTTGGATTCCCCAGAGTGGGGAATTGAAGCAACAGATTACGTTACTTGTTGGATTTTTTGATGTAATTCTCTATCGCCATAATCATCGAAGGCGATTCTGGCGAAGGCGCAGCGATATCCACAATTAAGTTCTTATCCGTCACAGCCTTATGCGTATTCACTCCAAAAGCAGCGAGCCTGGTGTTATTTTGCTGGAAATCCGGGAAGTTGGTATAGAGCGACTGAATGCTGGAAGGACTGAAAAATGCAATCACATCATAGGTCACGTCAGCCAGATCAGAAAGATCACTCACTACAGTCTTGAATAATACTGCCGGAGTCAGGTCATATCCGTTCTTCAGCAGGAAATTCATGGTATCTTCAGTGGCCACATCAGAACATGGGTACAGGAATTTTTCCCCTGAATGTTTTTTAAGCACCTCTGAAAGATCTGCAGCAGTCTGCTTACCAAAAAATATCTTACGCTTCCGGTACTGGATGTACTTTTGCAGATATAGTGCAGTAGATTCCGAAATACAAAAGTATTTCAGATCAGCAGGTACTTCATACCGCATTTCCTCACATATCCTGAAAAAATGATCTACCGCATTCCTGCTTGTAAAAACTACAGCAGTATATTCACTCAGTGTGATCTTATCTTTTCTGAAATCCCGCGCAGGTATACCTTCCACGTGAATAAAGGATCTGAAATCAACTCTCAGGTTGTATTTCTTGGCCAAATCAAAATAAGGCGATTTTTCTGTTTCGGGTTTTGGCAAAGTTATCAGTATACTTTTTACTTTACGCAACCTATCTTCTGTCATTTCTTGCATTTTAACTAGTTACAGCTGTAATCCTATTGCCTTGATTAATATCAAAATAGGGCATATTTCGAGGGCACAAAAGTACATAAATAAATAGAATTTTGAAAACCGATAATGAGATAAAATATTTACCCCTGCCCTTATAAATTGAAACGTGAATATTATCGCCAGTAAAACAAATGATATAACTATGTAATAGATACCATATTTCAATGGCGACAAAGCAAAAGCGACCACCAGGGGGATAAATATTAAGGAGATATTAAAATAACTTAAATATAATATAGAGACATATTCGCTCACTGCTTTCTGGATATTAAACAGGTGTCCCAGCAGGCGGAGCAGTACAATTTTCAAGGCATAAAGTACCACGATCAGTATCGAAACACTTACAAAAAAACGAAAGCCCTGATGGACATAGGCGAGCTGATAGTATTGCGCAACCAGATAAAAAAACATTCCTATAGTAAAGCCAAACTGTATAAACAAAAAAAGGAAAGGCCAGGAACTAAACACGTTATCCTCTTTATTCAAATTATTTAATCCGCGGTTGCTGTAAAATGACTGTATAATATTCTGCAGCTGTTTGGCAAAAGAAATCCTGAGCACCGCAAAAACTACCAGTAACAAACAGATAAATCCCAGCACCCATGTTTTCCCTTTAGGAAGCGGATTGCCGGTCCTGAATTTATTTTCCTTTTTGAATTTACCGTATTTTTTAAACCATGCTTCGAGATCGAGCTTTTCAAAAACGTTCGCTTTTACAATACTGTCTATTAAAATATGCCGGTTAACGAGCGAGTCGGGCAGAATCCAGGTGTGTGTAATGATCGAATCGGTCAAGAACTTTTGCCTGGCCAGAAATGCAGAATCCCTTACTATTCGCGGCTTGTAAAATTTTTGTTTTACAACAGTATCTCCCGCAACCGGACTGATCTGCGCCTTAGCCTCACTAAAGCCCAGTCCGCAGAACAGGAAAATAGTTAGCAGAAGATTTCTATACATGGAGCTGATAAGTGATCAAATTGCATTGTCGCAAATTTAAGATAATATTGTTTACAATCTCACCCAATTGGTAAAATGGTTTACCAGGTACCACAGTTCTTCGCCGGGATAATTCCCTCTCTGTCTTTTTGCAGTACCCTGCTTTTTTTCTTACCGCTGATGATCCAGACAGAATCAAAATCGCTGCCGCTCCAGCTTGTCTTTTCTTTGATGCCCAATGCTTTTGCCAGGCTTGCAATATTTTCGTGGTCCCACACAAACAGTACCGTTCCCTCTTTTTTTTCAAGATCTTTCAGAATGTTATCAAAGTCTTTACCGCTGTACTTACTATTGATACTGATATTATAAGCAGAAGCGAACGGACTGATAGTCTGGAACATCCTGGCGTGGGTTGTTTTAACACCATTACCTATTGAAGGAATGTAGATGTCCTGCGGAACACCAATTTTCTTATAAAGTACGCTCACTAATTTTAGAGAACGGTTGAGGCCAGCACAATCCAGATTTTCATATTTATCCTGTTTTTCACCATGGCGGATGATCACAATCTTCAGTTTAGATTGCGCGACTGCTGTCAGAAATGGCATGGCACAGCATGCCAGAAACGCTAAAGCAATAACACTCTTCTTCATCTTACGAAAATACGATAAAACAATCCTTAATTGCACTTACCTTTGCCGAATGTCCGGAATTTATATCCATATCCCCTTTTGTAAACAGGCCTGCAACTATTGTGACTTCCATTTCAGCACTTCCCTGCAGTTTGTAGACGAGATGACTGATTCGATCTGCAAAGAAATCATTATGAAAAAGGACAGGATTACTGATCAGGTAGGAAGCATTTATTTCGGCGGTGGTACCCCTTCTATTCTGCCACAAAAATCTTTTGAAAAAATATTTGACGTACTGACCACACACTTCTCTATCGCATCTGATGCAGAGATCACCATAGAAACCAATCCGGACGATCTGGATGCAAAAAAGATTGCGGAGCTGCGCCAGCTTCCTGTTAACCGCTTCAGTATCGGTGTGCAGTCTTTTTTTAATGAAGACCTGATCTGGATGAACAGGGCGCACAACGCAACTGAAGCAGATACCTGCATCAGACGCAGTCAGGATGCAGGCTTTGAAAACCTGAGCGTCGACCTGATTTATGGCTACCCTCTGCTGACCGACGAAAAATGGCATAGCAATATCAATAAAGCGATTGGCTTACAGGTGCCTCACTTATCTGCCTATTCTTTAACAGTAGAGCCAAGAACTGCACTGGCAGCGGCAATTAAAAAAGGAAAACAGGTTCCTGTAAACGATGAACAGAGTGCCGCACAGTTTATTTCACTGATTGAGAAATCCGGCGCGGCGGGCTTTGACCATTATGAAATTTCCAACTTTAGCCTGCCCGGCCGCCATGCCGTTCACAACACCAACTATTGGCGGGGCATTCCCTACCTGGGCATAGGCCCTTCGGCCCATGGTTTCAATGGCAATATCAGGTATCTGAACATCGCCAATAACGCCAAATACCTCAGCCAGATTGCAGATGGCAAACTACCGGAAACAGTGGAAGAACTGGATATTTATGACCGTTTTAATGAGTATGTAATGACCTCCCTGCGTACGATGTGGGGAACTGATATGGATAAAATTGAAAGGGATTTTGGCAGGGTCTTTCTGGCTGATACGATTAAAAACATTAAACCTTTTATCCAAAGAAAATGGCTGGAATACAAGGATGGCACACTGATGCTTACCCAGGACGGTAAGCTTTTTGCCGACTATATTGCCTCGGAATTATTTCTGATCGACGAGAAATCAGAGGGTTAACTATCACGCTGTCTGATCGTTAAAAACTTAAAAACCAAGCGCTATTTTCCAACGTATCTTTTCGCAAATCAAAATACCAAAATATGAAAAGATTAATCCTGCCTTTATTTGCTATAGTAGCTATGGCATTCTCAACTAACGTTTACGCGCAAAAAAACCCAATGGTTGGTGGTGCAGCAATGTACCCGACAAAAGACATTGTGGACAATGCAGTAAATTCAAAAGACCACACTACGCTTGTTGCAGCGGTGAAAGCAGCCGGCCTTGTAGAAACTTTAAAAAGCAAAGGACCATTTACAGTTTTTGCTCCTACAAACGCAGCATTTGATAAACTACCTGCCGGAACTGTGGAAACATTGGTTAAACCGGAAAACAAAGCGATGCTGACTAAGATTCTTACCTATCACGTGGTTGCAGGCAAAATGGATGCAAAAACAATTGCAAACGCGATTAAAGCCGGCAATGGAAAAGCAGAACTCACTACAGTGGCTGGTGGAAAACTCTGGGCTTCAATGGAAGGTGACAAACTTGTTTTAACTGACGAAAAAGGTGGAACCGCCGCAGTAACAGTTGCAAACGTTATGCAAAAAAACGGCGTTATACATGTAATTGATACTGTTTTAATGCCAAACTAAGCTAACCTAACCAGTAAAAGTTATAAAAAAACACAGTCTTATCAGCTGTGTTTTTTTATTGTCAGAATTTTTGATTAATCATTTCCACTGTTGATTGCTATATCTATTTTTATCTAATTTTACATGATTTAACATTATATTAACATGAAGTTTGACTTATCTCAGATTGATTGCGTAGATGAGATTTCTAAAGAAGATTTCGAGAAAAACTATCTCAATGCACGCAGGCCTCTTGTCATAAAGAACATGGCTAAAACTTGGCCGGCGTACGAAAAATGGTCTATGGACTACATGAAAACTGTTGTGGGCGATCAGGTTGTTCCCCTGTATGACAGTTCCAAAGCAGACCCATCCAAACCGATCAATGCATCGGCAGCTGAAATGAAATTCGGAGATTATATAGACCTCATCAAAAGTACGCCTACTGATCTGCGCATCTTTCTTTTTGATCCTATCAAACAGGCACCAAAACTTCTGGATGATTATATCGCCCCGAAAAATCTGATGGGAGGATTTCTTGACAGCTATCCAAACATGTTCTTTGGCGGTAAGGGCTCTGTAACCTTTCTGCATTACGATATTGATATGGCTCATATCTTCCACACCCATTTCAATGGCAGAAAACACGTTATTCTGTTCGAAAACAAATGGAAGGAACGGCTCTATCAAATTCCCTATGCAACTTATGCCCTGGAAGACTATGATGTTGAAAATCCTGATTTCGAAAAATTCCCGGCACTGAAAGGTGTGAAAGGTATCGAAGCCTATCTCGAGCATGGCGATACCTTATTTATGCCAACAGGATACTGGCACTGGATGAAATATCTTGACGGTTCTTTTTCCATCAGCCTGAGGGCATGGGATAAATCCTGGGCAGTGAAGGCAAAAAGCCTGTACAATTTAACTATACAGCGCAAATTTGATGACTTTATGAAAGGTAATTTCAGGGATAAATATATGGCATGGAAGGAACGCCTGGCCATCAAAAGGGCCAATAAAGCACTGGAAAGTCATCTTCCTCAATAAATAAAGCTGCTGTTCCTTTTTATTGAAAATAAGTAGAATTTAATTTACACTTTTGTTCTTTAACAAGATTTCACCCTTTATGAGCTTCATTCTTAAGCCAGTAGATACCGTTGAGAGCATCAGTCCCTCTGATTTTAAAAAAAATTATTTAGACCCAAGGAAACCTCTGATCATTAAAGGTTTAACAAAGAACTGGCCTGCAAGAGAGAAGTGGACTACTGATTATCTGAAAGAAATAGCAGGGCAGCTTGAAGTTCCACTGTATGACAACGCAAAGGCAGATCCTTCCAAACCGATCAATTCTGCAGCTGCGCATATGCTGTTTGGTGATTATCTGGACCTCATTAAAAGGGAGCCAACTGAATTGCGCATCTTTTTCTTTAACCTTTTCAAACATGTTCCCAGCCTGATCAACGATGTTATCCTGCCAAAGGACCTGATGGGCGGTTTTATTGAAAGTATGCCGGCCATGTTTTTCGGCGGTTCCAATTCGGTTACTTTTCTTCATTATGACATCGATCTGCCACACCTCTTTCATACCCATTTCGGGGGCAGAAAACATATCATCCTTTTCGACAATAAATGGAAAGAACGCCTGTATTGTATCCCCAATGCTACTTATGCCCTGGAAGATTATGATGTGGCCAATCCCGACTTTAAAAATTTCCCTGCACTGAACGGTGTGGAAGGATACGAAGTGTTCCTGGAACATGGAGATACGCTGTTTATGCCTACCGGTATGTGGCACTGGATGAAGTATCTGGACGGTTCTTTCTCTCTCAGCCTGAGGGCATGGGACGCATCGCCCGTAAGAAAAGCACAAAGCTTATTTAACCTGGCTATCAAAGGCGGCCTGGATAGTTTGCTGAAGATGGCACTGAAAGCGCCTTATGCAAATTTCAGGGAGAAACTGGCGGTGAAACGTGCAGACAGGGCCTTGGCTAAAGGCTATCCAAAGCCCTAAAAAGGCTCTTTTCCCTCTTAAGTTTTTTTACAAGCAGGTAACATTAGTGCGGGGCTAAACTTTTACCTTCGATTTACCGTTAATATAAGAATATGAGAGGTTTCCATTTTTCTGATTTTCAACCCGACGACCTTCCAAAGGGCGGGTTTGATGAACTGCTAAAACTATTCACACAATTGTTGAATTATACAGCAGGTGATGCAGGCGAAACGCTTGCCTGGATGAATGAACTGGATAAGCAATACAAGTTTACCAATGGCGACTATGGGATGGGTGATTTTATTGACGAGCTGAAAGACAAAGGCTATATTAAAGAAAATCCTAAAGATGGCGACATGGAGATCACCTCCAAAACAGAGCAGACAATACGCAAATCTGCACTGGAAGAGATCTTTGGTAAACTGAAAAAAGCTGGAAAGGGAAATCATAACAGCAACCTGTCTGGTATAGGCGAGGAGAAAAATGCCGACCGCCGTGAGTATTCATTTGGTGACAGCCTGGACCAGATCGATATGACCGCATCGATCCAGAATGCACAGATCAATCACGGGATAGGCAACTTTACCCTTACTGAGCGCGACCTGGAAGTGGAAGAGAAAGATTTCAAGACACTCACTTCAACAGTGCTGATGATTGATATATCCCACTCCATGATCCTTTATGGCGAGGACAGGATCACTCCTGCAAAGAAAGTAGCCATGGCACTCGCAGAGCTGATTAAAACCAGGTATCCTAAGGATACACTTGACATTGTTGTGTTTGGTAATGATGCATGGCCGATTACAGTTAAGGACCTTCCCTATCTGCAGGTTGGGCCATACCATACAAATACGTTTGCAGGACTTGAACTGGCTGCCGACCTGCTCCGCAGGCGCAAAACGTATAATAAACAGATCTTTATGATCACTGACGGAAAACCCACCTGCCTGAAAGAAAATGGCCGTTACTATAAAAACAGTATGGGACTGGATAGGAAGGTGATCAATAAAACACTGAACATGGCAGCGCAGTGCAAAAGGCTGAATATCCCTATTACTACATTTATGATTGCCCAGGACCCTTACCTGCAGCAATTTGTCAGAGAATTTACCCAGATCAACGGAGGAAGGGCATTTTACAGCTCTCTGACTGGATTGGGCGAATACATTTTTGAAGATTATATTAAAAACAGAAGAAAAACGGTCCGTTAAACGGAGATACAAATCATATGGATTATAAATCAATTAAAACTCTTGGCGAATTAAAAGCCTCCAATTACGTTTCGCTCTCGGTAAAAGATGAATTGCGCAAAAACCTCATTCAGCAGCTTCAGAATAAAGATGCTGGTTTTGAAGGTATCTTAGGCTATGATGAAACTGTTATCCCCGAATTACAGACTGCTATCCTTTCCAGGCACAATATTCTGCTGCTGGGTTTAAGAGGCCAGGCTAAAACACGTATTGCCCGTTTAATGGTTAACCTGCTGGATGAATATATCCCTTATGTAACCGGAAGTGAAATATTTGATGATCCCCTGAACCCTATTTCCTGGTTCGCCCAGCGAGAAATAGAGACTTATGGTGATGATACTGTGATCAGCTGGCAGCATCGTTCTGACCGCTATACAGAAAAACTGGCTACCCCAGATGTAACTGTAGCGGATTTAATTGGTGACGTTGATCCAATCAAGGCGGCTACATTAAAACTGACATATAACGACGAACGTGTAATCCACTTTGGTTTGATCCCGAGAGCGCACCGCAGTATTTTCGTAATCAATGAATTACCAGATCTTCAGGCACGTATCCAGGTAGCCTTATTCAATATGCTGCAGGAGAAAGATATCCAGATCAGAGGATTTAAATTACGGTTACCCCTTGATGTTCAGTTTGTTTTCACGGCCAATCCTGAAGATTATACCAACAGGGGATCGATTGTAACGCCACTGAAAGACAGGATTGAAAGCCAGATCTTAACACATTATCCTAAAACTATTGCTATCTCCAGAAAGATTACTTTTCAGGAAGCAAAAATCACTGAATCGCAGAAACTGAAAGTTGAAGCAGACGGTTTGGTGAAAGACCTGATAGAGCAGGTAGCGTTTGAAGCGCGTAAAAGTGAGTTTATCGATCAGAAATCAGGTGTTTCTGCACGTTTAACCATCTCTGCCTATGAAAACCTGATCAGTTCTGCCGAAAGAAGAATGCTGATCAACATGGAAGAAAATACCTTCGTAAGGCTGTCAGATCTTACAGGAATCATCCCTGCTGTAACCGGAAAAATCGAGCTGGTTTATGAAGGAGAGCTGGAAGGCCCGGCCAAAGTTGCCAATACCTTAATAGGAAAAGCTATCAAGACCCTTTTTAACCGTTATTTCCCTGATCCTGAAAAAGCTAAGAAAAGCAAGGCTGCAAATCCTTATCAAAGTATTACCGATTGGTTTACAGATGGCAATACTTTAGATGTTGCTGATACCCTCACAGGGCCGCAGTATAAAAAGGAGCTGATGCAGGTTAAAGGGCTGAATGAACTGGTGAAGAAATTCCATCCTAAACTCAGCGCCAATCAGACTTTACTGATGATGGAATTTGTATTGCACGGCCTGGCAGAATATTCGCAGCTGAGCAAGAAATACCTTGACGGTGGTTTTGGGTTTTCCGACATGTTTGACAGTCTGTTTAATACCGAAATTGGCGAGGATGATGACGAAGACGAAGATACCGACTTCAGATAAGTAACACAAAATATTATTACCTAAAATCCAATGGGCCGATTACCCTTTCTTATTGCAGGATGCCTGTTGATTCTGGCATTCGATTATTATTTTGTGAATGCAGCGCTCTGTGTATTTAAGAACTGGACTGAGAAGTCAAAGAAGAGATTTACCCGCATTTACTATGGAGTGAGCATCGTGCTCATTATCGGAGTATTTGCAGGTATTTTCGTTAATATCTTTCTATCCCTGCGTGCAGTGATCCTGGTGTCGTTCTTCCTGATCACAGCATGTAAGATTGTAATGTTGCTGTTTCTGGTAATAGATGATCTGCGCAGGGGCCTGATCTTCCTTTTCAGACAGTTTAGAAAAACACCTCAAAGCCCAACTGTAAATCCTTCTGAGGATGGAGATACAATCAGCCGCTCTTCTTTTCTTGTGAAAGCAGGTATTGTGGCAGCTGCTGTACCCCTGACTTCTCTCACCTGGGGCATTGTCTCTGGTGCCTATGATTATCAGGTAAGAAGGAAAACTTTGATCCTGCCTAATTTGCCAGCCGCATTTGACGGGATTACTATGGCGCAGATCTCTGATATCCATTCCGGCAGTTTCTATAATCCGAAAGCTGTCAGGGGCGGGGTAGAAATGCTCCTTGGCGAGAAACCTGATTTTATATTTTTCACAGGCGATATCGTTAATGATATGGCCAATGAAATGCGGGATTACCAGGATATCTTCAGTAAAGTTAAAGCCCCTCTTGGCGTATTTTCTTCGCTTGGGAACCATGATTATGGGGATTACCACTTTGGAAGAGAATCTTCTCCGGCCAAAGCAAAAAACCTGAAGGACGTGATCAAAACTCATGAACTGATGGGCTGGGACCTGCTGATGAATGAAAACAGGCGCCTTAAAGTTGACGGCGAGGAAATCGGAATCCTGGGCATCGAAAACTGGGGAATGGGACGTTTTCCTAAATACGGGAAAATGGAACTTGCCGTAAAAAACACAGATGACCTGCCGGTGAAGTTACTTTTATCACACGATCCATCACACTGGCGCGCCGAGGTATTGCCAAAATATCCTCAGATCGATGCCATGTTTAGCGGACATACGCATGGAATGCAGTTTGGTGTTCGTACAGAAAAATATCAGTGGAGCCCTATTGAATATATCTACAAGGAATGGGCTGGCCTTTACCAGGAACAGCAGCAACAATTGTATGTGAATGTAGGTTACGGTTTCCTGGGCTTTCCCGGAAGAGTAGGTATTTTGCCAGAAATCACTGTCTTTACCCTGAAAAGGGCTTAAGGATAAACCTGGATAGCAATTCATTTTAAAAGTATAGCCTGTAAATTACAGGCTATACTTTTTTTATCCCGCGTTGAAGCGGTATCCTATACCTCTGACAGTTTGCAGCAACTGCGGATTATCAGGATTCAGTTCAATCTTTTTCCTTAATCGTACAATATGCATATCCAGGGTACGGGTATTTACATCAGAATTATATCCCCATACAACCAACATCAGTTCATCACGGTTGATCACCTTATTAGGGTTTCTGAGGAAGTATAAAAGAATCCTGTTCTCCAGTATCGTAAGCTCGATTTTTCTGCCATTACGGTACAGGGTGTGGATATTCGGATGATGTTCCATGTCACCAAAACGGTGGATCTCAGACCTGTCATTGTTCAGCAGAAACTTAACTTTGCTTTCCAGCATAGCTACAAGCACATCCATATTGAAAGGCTTTGCCACATAGTCTGACACCCCAAAATTATAGGCATCAATCTTATCTACGTCCTGCGCCTTGGCAGTCATCATAATGATCAGGTTTTCAAAACCCTTCTGGCGTACTTCTTCGCAAACCTCAGAACCTTGTTTACCGGGCAGCATCCAGTCAAGCAGCACAATATCAGGTTTCTCATCCAATATCATTTTCACAGCCAGTTCGCCATCGCCGTTTTCAAGCACTTCGTAACCTTCCGATTTTAAACGGTGTACTACTAAAAATCTTAAATTCTCATCGTCCTCGACTATTAGTATTTTAATTCCTTTAGACATATCATTAATTATTATAAGGCAGTACTATTTTAAATTCTGTTCCTTTATTTACTTTACTTTTTACGGTAATCTCACCCTTCATAAATACAACCAGCTCTTTGCAGAATGCCAGCCCTAATCCTACGCTGCCATTTTGGTTATACTGGTTCTGTATACGGTAAAACTTCTTAAATATATTATTAATTTCCGGCGTCGGAATACCAATTCCATGATCAATAAACCTGAATACAACCTTCCCTTTGATCATTTTTGCCGAAATGTGCAGCTTCTTTAATTCCGGAGGTGAATACTTATAAGCGTTCTCAACTAAGTTATCAAAAAGACTACCCAATAATACAGGATCTGTGATAAAAGTAGTGAACCCGGATACTTCATAGGTGACTTTAAAATCAGGATGTTTCAGCTGATGGGACTCTACCGTACTTTCTATAAAGTCTTCAATATAGATTTCATCACGGTTCAACTGGATTGCTTTATTTTCAATCTGTGTAAATGCCAGTAATTTATTCATCAGCCCATTGAGCTTGTCGGCCTCCTCATCGAGGATTTTACCATACAGTTTCAGCTCCCGCTCAGTCAGTGAACTGGCGCTTTTGATGTTATTCCCGGCAATCTTGATCACACTCACAGGCGTTTTAAATTCGTGCGTCAGGTTGTTTACAAAGTCATACTGTAACTTAAACATCTTATGGTTGATGTTCAGGTTTCTGTAAATCAGGTAAGCCACTAATACCAGCAGACTATAAAATAACAGGATCAGCAAGGCAATCGGCAGAAAGTAACTGAGTATCTCGCGGTCCACAAAGGATTTGGCAGAAATAAAATATAGTTTATAATCTGAAAAAGGGCCGGGAAGGGTGATCTCTGTTGCAATATAATCCGATGAAGTATTCAAAGGATCATAGGTTAAAGGTTCTATCCTGATATTCTGATAAAGTTTCTTCCTGGTATTGATAATCCTGATCTTATAGGGATCCAGAAAGAATGATAACATGTCCTGCTGGTAAACAGGCATAGGACTAAGCTGTTTGTGCAGCATTTCTTTGTAAACTTTCAGATCTTCCATCCTGGGGATATTCAGATAGGTGATCTTATTGGAGCGGATGATGCTGAAGTTGGTAAAAAGCTCATCCTGGCTATGTGCTTTAGTGGTATCCAGTGCGGCGATATAGGAAATAAACTTAATGCCCAGTGCATTGAAATCATCTCCTATCGTAAAGTTCTTTGTGTTTTCTTTTGAAAAGAGCTTGACAGAATCAAGGGGTACCAGATCTCCGAACTGGTAAATATTTTTGGGGCCGAAGGAAAAATGCTGGCGTGCATTCAATCCGTCTTTTACATAGAAATTGTTGATCTCAGAATCATAAAATATAACCTTCGATACAAATGGATAATCATTCAGAACAGTATCTACAAATTTAGCTGTAGTGGCGGAATCAAGGTATCCGTTATAATAAGATATCTCTGGTACTTTATTGGTAAAGAATTCATTGTATGGTTTGATACTTTCCTCCAGCACTTTCACCTTTTCGGAAACAAACTCGTTTTCAATAAATTTCTTGCTAAAGTTGTATGCAAGGAAAAGGGACAGCACAAACAGGGCGGAGATCAGAACAATAAAGGTCAGGATCAATAAAAAATTTTTACGATAGCCACTGTATCTCTCTGATGCCATTCTTGTTTTTATCTATTTCTTAGACAGATTAGCGGATAAAAATTGCTCCAGACCAGCGTATAACTTTTGGCGTACTTCCTCACCATTTGCAGACGATTCATTATACTCCTTTTCCAGATACGTAACTTTTACATTTCGCTTTTGCAACTCCTTTACAAACTGTATGGCTTCTGCTGAATTACCCGCCTGGTCTGTAGGACTTTGCGCAATAAACACAGGCACTTTAAACTTGTCTGCATGAAATACCGGAGATGCCTGCCTCATATAATCAACTTCGGTAACCGGGTTTCCGATAATCTCATAGTACATCTGCAGGTTCGTCTTCAAAAATGGAGGTATCGATTTTAAGTAACTGAATAAATTAATCACCCCAGAGTTAGATCCGCCGCATGCGTACATTCCCGGACTCGAATATAAGCTATTCAATGCAATATATCCTCCAAAACCTGTACCATAAATAGCTATTCTTTTGGGATTAGCTATTTTTTCCGCAATCAGCCACTTCACTCCGTCATTGATATCGTCGCCAATTTTCCCTCCCCACTGCTTAAACCCTGCTGCCGTGAAGGACTTCCCATAACCGGTTGATCCCCGGTAATTGATCTGAAAAACGGCATAACCGCGGTTTGCGAGAAACTGCACCTCGGCATTGTATCCCCATGAATTGCGCATTCCCGGGCCATTATGGGGCAGCACCACTACAGGAAGGTTTTCTGCTGAGGTACGCAGTGGCAGTGTCAGATATCCCTGGATCTTTAACCCGTCACGTGCAGTAAAACTGATTGCTCTCATTTTACTCATATCGGATTCCCTCACATAGGGATTAAAATCACTCAACTTCCTGATCGTTCCTTTATTAGCAAAATACAGGTAGTAAGAGCCAGGATTGACATCTGTAAAGGTTCTCACGATAAAGATATTTTCTGCCTTATCCCTGGCTATAACCCTTGATTCTGTACCAGGCAGCAGCTTACCCAGTTTTGTATAAAGCTGCTTTGCCGCACTGTCCAGGTAATATTTTTCTTTTTTCCAGGTTTCACAAACTACAAAGGCTATCCTTTTTTTTGAATCTGAATACTGGGCATCCACTACATTGAGTGTATCGTTCCTGAAGAGGACCTTATTTTCCTTACCTGTCAGGCAATCCAGTTCAACCAGGGCATTTTTGTCCCTGTTCACATTAGAAATTGCATATACAATATTGGGCCGGTCGCCTGCGATAGAGATCGGTCTGAAAGTAGTCTTGAAATTATTGGTAATTACAGGTTTAAAAACCCTGTTCTCTGTATCCCTGTACAGCAGCGTTTGATTTACGCCATCGCTGGAAGTAGCCAGCCTGAGCTTCCCCCTGGAATCTGTGATCCAGTCGGTAATGTTCCCCGGGTTTTTAGCAGCCATCTCCATATGGCCGTCCCGTACATTTAAACGGTAAACATCAAAAACGGTAGAATCCCGCTTGTTGGAAGACACCAGCAGGAACTTACCATCAATCAGCTCATCTTTCAATACGCGCATCCTGCTTTGTCCGTTATCACTCAGCTTGCGTTCCTGCCCACCTTCTTTATTGATGATATAGATATCAGAAAGCCGCTCCACACCTTCTTTTTCCTTGTAATAGATCAGTTCATTGTTACTTACCCAGGAATAGTAATTGATATTTTTTTCCTGGAGCTGCGTGATCTGAAGGGATTTGCCAGAACTCAGGTCCTCTACAAATAAATTTTGTTTCTTACCCTGCATTTTAAGATAGGATAGTAATTTCCCATCCGGAGATATGGCATAAAAGCCTTTATCCTGCGATTTGAAAAAGTCGGCCACAGGAATTATTCTCACTTGCTCCTTTTGCTTACACGCGGCGAAGAAGGCAACAAAAACAAGCAAAAAATATCTTTTGTTTAAGATCATAGCATACAAAAATACATAACACCACCTGTCCATTGGGTAATACAGTAATATTGTTACTTTACCTCAGCACAGGAAGCGGAATTCAAAATAGCCATATTTAGCGAATGGAGAAATAAATCGAGGTAACAATTAAAGTACGCAGGAATAGGATATGTTTCTTAATTTAGTAATTCAAGCATCTACGCGTCATGATTAAAAGATTTGTGCTCCTGATTTTCGCCCTGCTTCCCCTCAGCATAGCTGCCCAGACTGTCAGCGATGACGATATAGCTATGCAATATTACCAGGAAGGCAATTTTAAAAAGGCAGCAGAAGTACTGGAAAAGCTTTTCACAAAGACTAAGGATGACGCGTATTTCGGGCTCTATTTTAATGCCCTGCTCAAATCAAAACAATACCAGGAAGCAGAGAAAATAACCAAAAAACTCATCCGCCAGAACCCTGCCACCCTGAAATACGAGATCGCCCTGGGCAGGATCTATAAAGAAGAAGGGCAGCAGGACAACGCCGCTAAAACCTTCGACCGTATCATCACCAATCTCCCTAAAGATGAGGCTGTGATCAGGGATATAGCAAATAACCTCTATCAGATCGAAGAATATGATGTTGCCATCAGGGTCTTCCAGCAGGGCCGCGAAACACTGGGCAATCCTGAAGCTTTTACGTTTGAGCTGCTAAGCTTGTACAGGTACAAAAAAGATAAGAACATGCTCATCCAGGAGTTTCTGAATGCACTCTCCACAATGCCGCAAATGTTAGCCCAGGCACAAACAGTTCTATCATCGGTATTTGAAGGGGATTCCGATTATCTGAACCTCCAGAACGCACTGTTCAAGAAGATACAGAAAAAACCTGAAAATGAAGCCTTCACCAGGTTGCTGATCTGGCAGTACCTGCAGCAGCAGGAATATGACATGGCTCTGCGACAGCTGATTGCCCAGGATAAAAGAACAAAAGCCGATGGTACTGTCCTATTCGAAAACGCACAGATTTTTAGTTCAAACAAAGCGTATGATACAGCCATTAAGGCTTATGAATATTTACTAACCAAAGGCAGGGACAATCCCTGGTATCTCCCTTCCAGGTTATCATTGGTGGATGCACAATACCAGGCTCTGCTCCTGGGTCAAAATGCCGAAGCTGATGTGATTGCGCTGGCGGAACAGTATCAGGCCATCCTGAAAGAATACGGCAGCAATTCCAAAACATTGTTTGCATTAAGAAAATGGGCAACTATCCAGGCTTATTACCTGCATCATCTGGACATGGCCGAAGAAGCACTCGAGACAGCTGTCAGTATCCCTGGTGTAGCTTCTGCAGAAATTGCCGAGATCAAACTGGAGCTCGGAGACATTTATGTGTTAACAGGACAACCCTGGGAAGCGATCCTGGTATACGGGCAGGTAGCGAAGGATTATGAGAACCAGAATGTCGGCAACGAAGCAAAATACCGCTCTGCACGACTGTCATTTTACCAGGGCAACTTCAGCTATGCCAAGTCGCAGGCTGACGTGCTGATAGCCTCTACAACACAGCTGATAGCCAATGATGCTTTGAACCTGAGCCTGCTGATCTCGGATCATCTCGAAAACACCGCCGATACACTGGCACTTAAACTTTACGCTTCTGCTGAATTTATGCAGTTCAGAAATGATTATAAATCTGCACTGCAAAAACTGGACAGTATCCCTCTTGTTAATCCTCAGCATAGCCTGGCGGATGATATCCTGATGGCCAAATCACGGATCTATATCAAAAAAGGGGATTTTAACCAATCGGCAGCTCTGCTCAAAGAACTGATAGCGCACCCACAGCAAAATATCTGGACTGACGATGCCCTTTTCCTTCTTGCAGGATTATATGAAGATCAGCTGCACCAGCCTGAACAGGCGAAAATCCTGTATCAGCGCTTAATCTCTGAATTTCCCGGAAGTATGTTTACCGCCGAAGCACGGGTACATTTCAGGAAACTTCGTGGGGATAATATTGAATCATAGTTTATATCTTTGTTTCATGTTACTATACAACGTTACCCTGATTATAGAGGATGCTTCTGAGGAGGCATGGCTTCAGTGGATGCAGGAAGAACATATCCCGGAAGTTATGTCGACCGGTATGTTTGTTTCCAACCGATTATTAAAAGTGATAGACTCTCCGAATGAAGGGGTTACTTACTGCGTACAATATGTTGCACAGTCCCAGGAGGATTATGACACTTATCAGGAACAATTTGCACCTGCCCTGCAGGAAGATTTAAACAACAGGTTCAGGGACAAATTTGTCGCTTTCAGAACTCTTATGGAATACGTAGCATAATCATATGAATTTTATACCAACACCAATAGCAGATCTGTTTATCATAGAGCCAAAAGTATGGAAAGATAACAGGGGCTATTTTTACGAAAGCTTCAGCGGCCGCGCTTTTGCTGCCCAGGGCATTGAGGCCGATTTTGTTCAGGATAACCAGTCTTTTTCCCAGAAAGGGACTTTACGGGGGCTCCATGCACAGACTGCGCCATTTGCACAAGGTAAACTTGTTCGCGTAATCCAGGGTAGTGTACTTGATGTTGCTGTGGACGCAAGAAAAGATTCTCCTACATATGGTCAGCATTTTAGCCTTGAACTCAATGGTGATAACCACAAACAGCTATGGGTGCCGCCAGGATTTCTGCATGGTTTTCTGACGCTTGAAGATGATACTATTTTTACTTATAAGGTAACTAATTATTACGATAAGGAGTCTGAAGTTGGTGTGATCTGGAATGATTCTGATTTGAATATCAACTGGGTTGCCGATTTAAATCCTGAAGAACTTCTGCTCTCAGACAAGGATCTTGTATTGCCGGCTTTCAAGGATTGGGCAAGTCCTTTTTAACACCTGTTGTCTGAATGACCTTTGGCTTCATCTTTCTTGATTTTTTTTCGAGAGATCATCTGAATTAAAAGATAAGGGTTACTCTATTTCACCTGCATGGTTTTGCAAAGCAAAATAACGCTAGGTCGAAATAGAGTAACCCTTATCTTTTTAATAGATTTTGTATCGGATTTACTAAACGAATGCACAATTTATGTGCACAGGGCATGGTGTACAATGTATGAAGCGGGATTGGTCTTTCAGGCCATGCTACAGATTAGCTCAAAACAACTGACTCCTTTTATCGGTGCCTTCTGGGGCAGGCAGTATCGATACAAGGAATCAGTTGTTTGCAAGGCAGGGGTAAACCCCAAGCTCCCGGCAATATTACTGTTTGATCAGATTATACAGCTCATCCAGTTTAGGGGACAGCACAATCTCAATCCTTCTGTTCTTACTCCGTCCTTCTGGAGTAGTATTGGCCTCTAATGGCTGAAACTCTCCTTTACCCGTAGCAGTAAGCCTGATCCCTGGCACCTTTTCAGCCTCTGTAAGGAAACGTACCACTGAAGTAGACCTCAGTACACTCAGATCCCAGTTATCTTTGATCTGTCCAAGGTTATTGATTTTCTGCGAATCTGTATGGCCTTCAACAGCGATAATAATTTCAGGTTGTTCCTTTAGAACTTTTGCCAGTTGAGATAAGGCCTGTTTACCTTTCTCATCAATTACAATACTGCCGGATGGGAAGAGCAGCTTATCCGTCAGGGATACATAGACCTTACCGTTTTTCATTTCTACGGTCAGCCCGCTTTTGGTAAAGCCAAGCAAAGCCTCCTGTAATTTTTCCTTCAGTTTATTTGAAGCCTCATCACGTTTGCGCAAAACATCCTCCACTTCTTTTAAACGCTGTTCTCGTTTTTTAAGGTCCTCAGATAGTTTACCGATTGTTGTTGAGCTGTTGCTCTTTAATTTCTTGTAATTTCCATCAATATCCTCGTATTTTCCTTGCAACTCATTTAACCTTCCGTTCAAGTCGGCAGTATCACGTCTCAACTTTGCTGCTGCTTTCTCCAGATTGCTTCCGGATAACTGTGATTCCGACCAGCCATTATTCAGCGAATCCTGTCTTGCCAGTAAAGCTTTGTATTTTTTAGGGGATAAAACAACACAGGATGTAAATGCGCTGCCAAGTAAAGCAACCGCCACAAACAAAAATATTCTCTTCATGATTATTGTACTACGGCTCTTTTCAAAAACTGAACGAAAGGGTAAACACCCTCAAAAGCCTTTTTTAAATGGTTAACTATTGATGGTCTAAATAACTCCTCATCACTGATCGGGAAGGAAGCGATAAAACTTTTAAGCTTTAAAAGCTCAATTTGCGGATGCGAAAGATCGTATCCCTTTGGCGCTTTTTTCAAAGAATCCTCTGTACTCAGTGTAAACAGTGACGTAAACTTCTTATCCCCGGTGATTTCCAGAAATTCAAATGTGTTATAATCGATTTCTTCCCTGATATTCTTCAGGTCTGCCGCCTCCGGCATCCAGTATCCACCTGCAAAAAATGATTTTCCAGGTTGAAGGTGCAGATAGTATTCAGGGCCTTTATTGCCTTTTATCGAAAATGAAATTCCGTAGTTGTTTTTGTAGGGACTCTTGTTTTTACTGAACCTGATATCCCTGTATATCCTCATCAGGCATTTTTTAGGCTCAGTTTGAGTCTCGGGATCTACGGCCGATAATACCGGGATAATCTCAGCAATAAACGCAAGCACGTCGGCCTTCGCCGTTTCATAACGGTCTTTGTGTTGGGCAAACCACTCACGATTGTTATTTTCTACTAAGTCGGTTAAAAAAGCGAGAGTTTCCCGTTTGATCATGGTGTATCGTAATAGGCGTTATAACTAATTTTTGGTGAGAGCATATGCAGCAGGATTATCCTTGAGTAACGGTAGTTGAACGGTGACAGCATGAAGCTCATCCCAAAAATCACCCCTACATACAGCCAGAGAGAATCAAAATCAAGGTTCCCGCCTGAGAGGATATAGGTAGCAATTCCCGTGGTAATCATTTGAATTACGTTCATCGCATAACTCACATACATTGCCGCATAAAAGTATCCAGGCTCAATTTCAAAACGCTGACCGCAGTGGTCGCATGTTTCATTGGTTCGCTGAATATCAAATCCATACAGACTGCCAGTGAAAATATTCCCCCTTCTGCAATGGGGGCATTTTCCCTGAACCACCGCATACAGTTTCGAAGTTTTGTCCATATGCCCGGAAGCTATGAAGTTTTTGTTGCGTTGGTACGGTATTTCTTATACCATAATACGCCCAAAGCGCCAATCATCAGGTATGGAATAGCCATCAGGTACAATACACCGGAGTTGATTCCTTTAGCCTGTGTGTTGCCATTTTTAACGCCCTGCTCTGCATTGATAGTACACATTGCACACTGTGCAGATGCAGTCTTGATTCCTGTACCGGCGAATACGGAGATAAAGAGAATGAATATCAGGATTGACTTTTTCATAATTTTCTTTTAATAATAATGCGGGATGCTTACACCACAATCATATCCAATGTTACAAATATACTCATTAAACGAATAACCATGATCTTAATTACATAAGCTCAATGTAAAAACACCAGGCTAGAAATTGTAATAAGGAGAGATCATCAGGTAAACAATCACCCCGGTGACTGCTACATATAACCACACAGGATAAGCCCATCTCACAATCTTACGGTGACGCTCGATCTGCATGCTAAAGCCATGCAGAAAGCTGATCAGGATAAGTGGAAGAACAATCACCGCCAGCATAATGTGTGTAATCAGGATCACAAAATAAATCATTCGCGAAGCCCCTACTGCAGCAAGCTCTGCCGCAGATAAAATCCCGTTATGGTCCATATCTCCGTAGCGGGTATCTTTCTCATAAAGGTGAAAAAGTATATAAAATACCAGGAAAAAAGCCGACAGGATAAAGGTGATCACATTTGTGATCTTGTGCGCCTGAATCATTTTTCGTTTGATAAAGATCAGTGACAGGATCAATAATACCGAGCAGACTGCATTGATACCTCCAATGATATGTGGCAGAAGATAGATGAAGGAAGGTTTTGTAGCTGGTGGCGGTACAACTTTTAATACAACCACTACTACAAGAACTACGGCTGTCACTATCCAGATCAGTCGCAGGAAAAATTTATCATTTATATTCATTTGTATATTTTATTCAGATGAAAACACATCCCTTTATCATTCAGAATTAAACAGGTTCTTTGGCTCTTCTGGCCCGTAATTCTTCGGCAACCAATACCTTGACTTCATCATTCAGTTTGGAGAGTGCTTCCTGATTGGTCGCATCATAATATCCCCTGATGCGGTGCTGAGGATCAAGCAGCACAAACAGATTGCTATAGATAAACTTACGTTCTCCCTTATCAAAGTCCTGATGGGCATCAATGAACAGGCCCTCGTTGATCCAGTTGTATACAGCTGTACTGTCTCCCGTCATCAAGTCCCATTTACCGGCTTTTGCACCCAGCTTGGCAGCATATGGCTTTAACTCCGAAGGACGGTCCGTCACAGGATCTATACTAAGACCAGCGAGCCGTATCATATTGTTGGTCCCGTAACTCTGTAAATACGCTCCCATAGCCTTGTTGGCAAACTGCACCGCATAATTATTGCCTTTGGTATAGAACAGGTTCAGCACAATAATCCTTCCCCTGAAACTTCTCCAGCTCAAAGTATCGGCTTCCTGGTTTACAAATCTGAAATCAGGCAGTTTGTGATAGATCGTATCCGGAATCTTTTTCCCGTGGAAAGTATGATACGTTGACGCTACTGCTTTGGGACCAAAGAAAGGCAGAGGTTTATATCTGTTCTTGCCCTGGTGAACAAGCTCATAATATAAAAATCCCGGTACCGCTAAAATGGCTACCAGGATTAATACTTTTTTTATTGAAGCAAGCTTCATGAATGAAGAGTCATGTGTACGTGCAGGTAACCGCCTTCAATTAACATCAGCGTAATAAAATAGATGATGAAAATGAATGCCAGTCCCATTGATAATTTCAGACCTGTCTTTTCAAACTTAAGGTGCATAAAGAAAGCTACAATGTAATAAGCTTTCAACAGCGTTAATAAGATGTAAGCAATATTACCGGCAGTACGGGGAACCATACCTTTTGGCAAAATCACCAGTGCTATAATAAATTCTACTACAGTTATTCCCAGTAAAATAAAGAATACCTGCCAGATTTTTGATTTACTCAAGCCAGCATGTTCATCATGCTCGTGGCCATCTGTTGTGTGTATGTGTTGTTCAGACATAATATATTTTATAAGGAATTTAAACTAAATAGAAGAAGGTAAATACAAATACCCATACCAAATCCACAAAGTGCCAGTACAGACCTACTTTTTCTACCATCAGATAGTGACCGCGTTTTTCAAAAGTACCATTAATAGTCATGCATAAAATGATGATATTGATGACTACCCCACTGAAAACGTGGAACCCGTGGAACCCTGTGATCGTAAAGAACAGATTAGCAAACTGCTGAGCAGCAACATTAGATACCGGGCCTGTAAAGAATTCCTGCAGTTTTTCTGCGTCAGGAATAGATCCCCACCAGAAACCTTCATGGTGAAGGTGAGTCCATTCCAAAGCCTGACAGCCCAGGAACATAAATCCACCAATGATCGTAGCGATCATCCATCCTACAACCTGGCTTTTCGCACGTCTGTGCCCAGCCTCAACAGCCAATACCATAGTTACCGAACTCATGATCAGGATAAAGGTCATGATACCCACAAATACAAGTGGTGCTCCGGAATCCTTGATACCAGGAATCGACTGAAATACGAGATCAGGATTTGGCCAGGTAGTTTTAGAGAAACGTTGGGCTCCGTAATAAACTAATAGCGAAGAGAAGGTAAACGCATCAGATAGCAGGAAAAACCACATCATTAGTTTTCCATATTCTATCGACCATGGTGAACGGCCGCCACTCCATGGAGTAGTCTTTACCTGATCTAATTGTGATAATGAATCCATTTTGAAAATTGTAATAGTTTGTTAAAAAGTCTAACTGTTCAAAAGTAAAAAAACATACAGATATATCCACAATATATCTATAAAATGCCAAAATATAGAAGCGATCTCGATACGATAAACCGCTTTTTGTGCCGGAACATTGGTAAATGCGCCGTAAAGACTAATCCCGATAAAGCAAAGGCCCGCAAAAATGTGCAGTAAGTGCATTCCTGACACGATATAAATCAGGGAGATCGCAGCGTTGTTGTTTACCAGCGTAGCGCCTGTCTGATACAATTCAGACCACGCCCCTACCTGGAAATACGCAAAGACCAGACCCAGAACCATTGTGGCCGACAAAAATATCTTCTGCGACTGGATATTCTGGTTACGTACTGCCTTGGCTGCAAAAAACAAACAGATGCTGCTCAATACGAGTACCGCAGTGCTGTAAACAAATACATCAGGAAGAACCAATCCGTGTCCTTTACCCTTTGATGCCGCAAACACAATATAATA
>Ga0308163_10000966_pt1 | contig 36895 bp, 36 predicted proteins | sample PhyTR1_FD_201037 | JGI IMG/M metagenome (GOLD analysis project Ga0308163, IMG submission 201037) | Phyllosphere microbial communities from UC Gill Tract Community Farm, Albany, California, United States - DLSLT.R1 | ecosystem: Host-associated > Plants > Phyllosphere > Unclassified | place: USA... | reverse complement strand
GGAGAAACGTTCGTCCGAGGCGCTCAGCGAGCGCATGGCCAGCAGGCTGACCAGCGTGACCAGGAATGCCAGCACGACGAAGGTGCCGATCAGGAGTTGTCGGGTGGACAGTTTTTTCATTGTCGATATCAAAAAGAGAAGACTTGGAACTCCACCCACTGGTGCGTGGATCGATCACGGCCTCGTGAAGCGGAGATATGGAATTGCTATGGAGATCGGGACCGGGTCATCGATGGGCCCATTCAAATCCAGGATTCAAAGCGGGACGAAGATCGGACCTTGTCCACGCGGATCAATCAACGACAATTCATTAATAAATAAGTATCAAAATCCATAAATCGAATGATCGACCCTCGGTCATCGAGGTCCGCCGTGCCCGACATACGAGGGACATCGGGCACCGGATTCAGATGGGGCGAGCGAAATTTCCTCGTCGAGCGTGCTTTCACACACACGTGATCGAAATAGGATTTTTATGAAAACTTTTATATTAATAAATTGAATTCAAAGCGCAGCTAGTACTTTATTACGGAGAATAAGGTGTTCAACCGAGGCCTCCGCAACCTTCCGTGCAATAAGTCCCGGAAGCAAAAATCCGCTGCGCTATTGCATCGATTCAAGGAATTGATTGATGGATCGACCACGTCATGCATTGCGAGGCGCTGGTGCGATGCCGGCCCGGACCTGCGTGCGGACATGGACCGACGACGAAGACTGTCAGGCCGCGCGTGGATGTGCTCCCGCGCTCCACGAGCGCGCGCGCGCAAGCTGCCGGCGCGAGGCGCGTTTCAGGCGGGCGAGTTCCAGCCCGGCCCGTAGGTCGCCGTCGCATAGGCATGGACGACGACCGAGCCCAGCAGGCCATGCAGCACGTCGCCCTGCGCCGCGCGCCGGCTGATCACCGCCGTCAGCAGGCCCTTGGCCGCCAGATCCTGCAGGGCGCGGTCGACCCAGACCTGCAGCTGCGCCGGCTTCAACTGCTCGACCTCCCGCCGCATGGCCCGGATCAGGTCTCCCGCTCCACCCTCCTCGCGCGGCGCGGGCCCCTGGCGTGACGGCTCCTGGAGGGCCGGCACCCGAGGAAACGCCGCTGGCGCGGGCAGCGTCGACGACGACGGCGCGCCGGTCGGACCCTCGGGCCGCGCGCGTGGGTCGGGCACATCGTCGCGCAGCAGCGAGCGCAGGTACGAGTAGGTGTTCTCGATCTCGCGCAACTTGTCGTTGGCGGCGCGGCGTTCCAGGAGGTCGAGCTTCTCCCGCACCCGCTCCTCGCCGAACTCGCCGATCAGGGTCTCGATCTTGGCCTCGCGGATGCCGAGGGTCTTGCCGCGCAACATCAGGCCGGCATCGACCGGCTGCTCATGGACCTGGGGCAGCGCATGGCGGCTGCGCCTGCGCACGGCGAACTGCACATCGACCACCACCCTGGCCTGCCGATGCTCGATCAATTCGATCTCCAGGTCGGTTTCCCGGTTGATCTCCTCGACCGCTTCCTTCACGCGTTCGTTCTTGAACTTGCGCCATTCGCGCCGGTCGCCCCCGGGCATGTTGCTCAGCGCATCGGTCCACCAGCCCACGGGCTTGCGACTGGTCACTCCGCCGGGGTTGTCCCGATAGCGCACGCAGATCTCGTAGAGCGCGATGGCGGCATAGGTGCTCAGCCGCGTCAGGACATCGAGATCGATGCGCGCCCAGCGCTGCGGGTCGCGCAGGGCCGACATGATCGAGGGCGGGAAGGACCAGCTGACCCAGGTCTCGCCGCGCCGGACCTCGAGCGCGACCTCCGAGAGCATCGAGAAGCCGCGCCACTTCACGCCATCGCCGGGCGCGGTCGACTCCCAGTCCACTTCCAGGCTGCGCATCTCGTTCAGATAGCGCTTGGCCGCCGTGCGGTCGGTGCCATCGGAGCCGGTGGTGCGCAGGATCGAGATCAGGGGCGCCTCGAACATGAAGTCGGCCAGTGGCATGGTCTCCATGGCGAGCATGCGGGTCTGCGAGACATGCAGCAGCACCGTATAGATGCGGCGCGCGGTCAATGTCACGCGTGCCGAACGCGGGACCATCACGATCATCTCGTGCGGCTTGCGGAATTCCATTCCATCGCCGTTGGCGGTGGATGGCAGGTTGGAGGAGCCGCGAGCCGAGGATGACATCGCGGGGATGCTACGTCCAAGCTGCTTTGGACGCAACGCGCGGAGCCTTCACGCATCCGAGTAAATCGCGGACGCCAGCGAAATGGCGTACTGCGTGAAAGCGAGTAGATCACGGACATTCATCGTTCGGGAGCTGATGCGACACCGAGTAAAACGCGGACGATTGATGGGCGGGACCCGTTTCTGCAGGCTTTTCATGCGCTGCGGAACCCTCGAATCGACGTCGGGATGCCTCGGAAGGGCCGATCCCGCAGTTCCGGGCCCTGCTGTGGATAACCTCGGACGATCTGGGTAGCGCACGGACGCTTGCCAGGTAGGCCACGGACGCTATCGAGCAAAGCACGGACGCAAGCGAGTAGAACCCGGACGTCCGCTTGATTCCAACGGTGCCAAGTCCTTGATTCGAAAGGCGAAATCAGAAGACAGGCATCCGGCTAATCTCTTGAAGGTATTTAATTTCCTTTAATCTCGGAGAGGCTGGTCGGATGGATACCGGAATCGGGGTCCACGACATGCTGCCGTCCCCACGCGCATGCCTGCATTCTTCGTTTTTCCACACGTGCTGCGCATAATCGCGCGACTTGGGATTTCGAAAGGACACATCGTGCACATCAAACAAACGATCAGGCGACAGACGCTGGAGGACATCGAGGTCCAGGCGCAGAAAATCGCCGGGATGATGGGGCACATCCGCTCCGCCATGCTGGCGCCGACGGAGCAGAAGATCGCACCTTCGTTGAGCGCGCTCCAGCTGGCTGAACTGTGCGGGGTCGACAAGGCCAAGATCGCCTACCGGCTGACTCGGGGCGACCTGCCCGCAGGCAGCATCCAGGGAAATCGCCGCGAATGGAGCATGGCCGAGGCCCAGACCTGGGCGCGTGACCTGCGTGCGACGCACTTGCGACCGCACGGGGCGGCGGGCATCACCATCACGGTCGCCAACTTCAAGGGTGGCGTGGCTAAGACGACTTCGGCCGTGACCCTGGCGCAGGGCCTGTCGATGCGCGGACATCGCGTGCTGCTGCTGGACCTGGATCCCCAGGGCTCGGCGACGACGCTGTTCGGCGTGCTGCCCGATGCGGAAGTCAATGCGGAGGACACGGCCATGCTGCTGTTCGCGGGCGAGGCCGAGACCCTGGAGTACGGCGTGCGACCCACCTACTGGCCGAACATCGATCTGGTCTGCGCCGCTCCCCTCCTCTACGGCGCTGAATTCATCCTGCCGGCGCGACAGTCCAAGGATCCCGGCTTCGAATTCTGGCGTGTGCTGGATCGGGGCCTGGACACCATCCGCGAGACCTACGACGTGATCGTGATCGACACGCCGCCCTCGCTGAGCTATGTCACCATCAATGCGCTGATGGCGGCCGATGGCGTGCTGATGCCCCTGCCGCCCTCGGCGCTCGACTTCGCGAGTTCGGCCCAGTTCTGGGACCTGTTCTCCGATCTCTGCAACCAGCTCATCCGCAGTCGTGGCAAGAACAAGAGCTTCGAATTCATCGATGTGCTGCTGTCGCGGGTCGAGGCTTCCGATGCGGCGAGTTCGGTGGTACGGCAGTGGGTCCTCGAAGGCTATGGCGACAAGGTGCTGCCGATCGAGATCCCGAAGACGGCGATTGCCGCCACGGCCAGCGCCGAATTCGGTACGGTCTACGACCTCCCGCGCGGCTCTGTGAATTCGAAGACCTTCGCGCGGGCGCGAGATGCCTACGACCGGATGTGCGAGTTGATCGAGCAGCAGATCGAGGCGGTGTGGGACCAGCAACTTGCAGAACAGGCGCAGGTCGCCGCGGGAGCCTGACATGGGATTGAAGGACAAGGCATCGAAGATCAATTTCGCTTCGCTGATCACGCAGCACGTGCCCGCCCCGGAGGTGAAGCAGCCGAAGACGGCACCGGGCGCCATGATGGCCTATGCCAACGACGCACGTTCGGACCTCATGCGCGAGAACGAGCAGTTGAAGGAGGAGGCGGCGCGCGCCTCGTTGCTGGAGTCTCAGCGGGACGAGGCGCTGGCCGACCTCAAGAGCTGGGATGGTGCCAAGCCGACCCGCTTGCTCGACGCCGCGCAGATCCGTCGCAGCAAGTTCGCCAATCGGCATGAAAGCAGCTTCGTCGGGCCGGCCTTCGAGCAGCTCAAGCACGAAATCCAGGAAGCGCGCGGCAACGTGCAGCCCATCAAGGTTCGTCCCGTGGGCGATGGTGATGGTCGTGGAGCGCTGTACGAGGTGGTCTATGGGCATCGCCGGCTCGAGGCCTGTCGGCAACTCGACCTGCCGGTGCTGGCGGTGGTGGACAACCTGGACGATCGGACGCTCTTCATCGAGATGGAACGGGAGAACCGGGAACGCGCCGATCTCTCGCCCTGGGAGCAGGGTGTCATGTACGCACGCGCTCTCGATGGTGGTCTGTTCTCTTCGAACCGGCAGCTTGCCAGTGCGCTGGGTGTCGACCATAGCAATCTTGGCAAGTCGCTGGCTCTGGCGCGTCTCCCCGCCGAGATCGTCGAAGCCTTCGCGACGCCACTCGACATCCAGTTGCGCTGGGCGCCGCTCCTGAACAAGGTCCTGGAGAGCGATGCCGAAGGGATCCGCGATCGTGCCAAGGCCATGGCCGGGGAATCGCGTCCGACGAGCGCCAAGGCAGTCCTGGACCAGCTCCTGTCGCCCCGACCGCAGGCGACGACGGGCGAGCCGCACGACACCCACAAGACGCTGGCCGTGGGAGACAGGCGCACCGCCACCATCGCATACGACGCGAGCGGACGTGCGACGGTGAAGGTCAAGGTGTCCCTGACCAAGGAGCAGAAGCGCCTGCTCGAGAAGGTCGTGCGCGGGTTCGTGGAGTCCTTGTGAAGGCTTGAAACAAGGCCTCGCCCGGGGGTGTGGTTCGGAACCACACCCGCCAGAAGTAGGGCAGGCGAGGGGGGTGTGGTTCCGAACCACACCCCCTGCCGACATCGAAGAAGAACAGCCGGAAACTGGACCATCGAGGTCGTTGCAGCGACGTCGACGCGCTTGACGAAACCACGCGCACATCCGGATGTCATGAGGTCCGGCCACGTCGGAATCCGGATGAGACTGTCGGATCATTTTTCGTGGATCGATTTCACGGCAGCAAAAGGAGTCTCGATCCAGCGGCGCTTGGCGCACGTCCACCAGACGAAGAGCGCCCCCGTGACGTGATGCGCCGCCAGGGTCGGATGCAGCAGTTGTCACACAGCCTGCTCCTCCGCCGGAACACCCGCCCCGCCACCTGACCCGTCGGATCCCGTCGTCCCACATGCACGCAAGGAAACCGCGCCAAGCCAATGCATGCCTTCATGCGGAAGCCATCGGGCCGGACCTCTGGCATCCAATGCGTGTACGTGCTCGTGTCGCCCGACGAAGCCGCAGGTTCATGACGATCCGAAGTCAGAACACTGGCGCCCACGGATGGAACATCCGTGTTCAGGCCGTCGCGTGTCCGCACTCCGAAGTCGAGCGCCAGCCCACAGGACCCAACGCACGCGAACCATCATCTGGTGTGCCCTAATTCCTGGATGTCCTGTGCAGGAAGATCGATTTGATCCTGGTCACCATGCGCCACTGGCGCTTCGGCAAAAAAGGCGTGCGCGGAGGTCAGGAGCCACATTCCGCGAAATGGCCGCTCGTGCTCCTTCGGCTGCCGATGGATAAGAACGCCGCGCAGAGAGGAGAGCAGCAGGCCACGATCAAGCGGTGCAGCCCCATAAGGGACAGAGCGGAATCGACTGGACGATGCCCATGAACCGAGGAAAGCAGGATTGGTCGCATCCGGGAGGAAGGGTGAAACGAGCAGGGCAGGGCAGGGCGCTGTATTCGACATGGCCAGCCACCGACAGCGCCATCGCCCGGTCGCGGAGTCGGATGCATCATTCCAACGCCATCGAGCCTTGCGGTGTCAGCGGTTTCCGAGCCAGAGCGTTCCATCCCCGCGACGTCCGCACCACAGGCCATACGCGCTCATGTCTTGGTCAATGCGCAGGTTCATGGTGGATCGCCGACAGGCGGAGCTGTATCTGCAAAACAGTCCAGACCGACCCCATGTCTTCTCAAGTCCTTGTCGCCGCCCAAGTATCAGGTTCTTGAGGATCTATCGTTTCACCATGCACGCTAAAAAGTGATTTGTTGATTATGTGATTTATCAACAATCAGCTTGGCTGGGATTGTGCGCTTCTAGAACAGAATCGCCGTGAAAAAGCAGGCAGCGTAGACTGGTCTGATGACCCCAGAAACGCTCCTCGCTCATGCTGACTGTGCCACCTCGTGGCCCCCTGAGAACTTGGAGCAGTGTCGCCACGATGTGACATCGGCTTACCGCGATGCGCTGGCTGTCCGAGGACTGCGTGTCGCAAGAGGCGAATATCCAGTCGGTCTCAACGTCGAATTCACCAATCGGACGATCTGGCAATGCTATGCCGTTTTTGCACCCATCTGGGGAACGGTGTGGAACACGACGCTCGCACGTTGTGAGGGCGAGGCCACGCTCGATCTGACGGGCGTCAGCCAGCTTCGTCTTGAACCCGAAGTAGCGTTCTGCATGAGCGCTACGCCGCCCGCGAATGCTTGGTTGGAAGAACCCTTCAGCTGCGTGGATTGGCTGGCGTCAAGCTTCAAGGTGGTCCAGTCTCATTGCCTCGGATGGAAGTTCAACGCTGCGCAGGCTGTGGCCGATGGTGCCCTGCATGCGCACTTGCTGGTTGGCAAACCGACGCCTGTGTCGCAGATCGCCGGCTCTGGCGCTGACCTGGACAAGCTTCTTGCGCAGACGCATCTGAAGCTGTATCGAGGTCATGAGCTGATCGACACGGGTGTGGGCAGCAACGTGCTCGATGGACCCTTGCATGCGCTCCTGCATTTCGTCCATGAGCTGGCAACTTGCCCAGAGGCGCCAAGCCTTCAAGCAGGCAGCATCGTGACCACGGGCACCTGGACCGACGCCTGGCCTGTGCGAGAAGGCGAAACTTGGCACTACGAGACCAACACGCCTTTCGCATCGCTACAGGTTGCTTTTCGCTAGCTGACGATTGCCGCAGCGCGAGCCAGGGTAGGTGGTAGCAGCCACGTGGATGCGGAGGTTGCGCACATGACGATCTCGGAAGACTTTGGCGCTTTTCTTCAAGTGGTCCGAGTGCGTTCGTGTTCATTTGCAGCGGTTCGACCGGCACCACGGGTGCCGTGCCGCTGCATAACAGCAGCCACGACTTCAACGACGCGGTTCTGCCGATCAGCGCGCGCTACTTCGCAGAAGTAATAGAGCGACGTTTGTCCGAAGAATCTTTTTGAAATGCTGCAGACTCAAACTCCGAGCGTGCTCTTGTAGAGCATGTAGAAGGCCAGAACGGCAAGCAGCAGGGCAAACACTTTTTTCAGCGCGGCGACATCCATGCCATGTGCCACCTTTGCTCCGATGGGCGCGGTGACGATGCTGCACACGACGATCAGCACCAGCGCCGGCAGGTAGAAGTACCCCCAGCCGCCCACGACGATGCGCTCCAGGTTCCAGCCACTGATGACATAACCCAGCACGTTGGCCGCGGCGATCGGGAAGCCCAGCGCCGCACTGGTGGCGATGGCCTTGTGGATCGGCACGTTGCATCGCGTCATGTACGGAACCGAAAGAAACCCGCCGCCCGCGCCGACCAGTCCCGAGATAAAACCGATCCCGACTCCCACCGCAATCAGGCCTGAGAAACCATGAACGTCTTGCCGAACGCTCGTTTCTTTCGCTCTGCCCTTGAACATACGCCAGGCGGAATAGCCCACGAAGGCGGAAAAAAACAAGCCCAAGGTCTGTCCCTTCAACAGGGCGAAGGCACCTGCGCCGGCTAAAAGGCCTCCGCCCACGATCCCTGGCACAAGGCCTCTCACGATGTCCCAGCGGATCGCGCCGCGCCGGTGATGGGCCCAAACGCTCGAGATGGAGGTGAACAGGATGGTTGCCATGGCCGTGGCGATGGCCATCTTGATCGTCAAGGCGCCGGTCACGCCTTGCTTTTCCAGGATGAAAACCAGACAAGGCACTAACACCATGCCACCGCCGATGCCTAGCAGACCGGCCAGAAAACCTGTGCACAGGCCAATGGCCAGAAGCATCGCAATCACCGAAATATCCAGATTGGCAAGCATCAAACGAATCTCCTCGATTCCGGTCATTGTGGGCTCTGGGTCAGAGCAGTTTGAAATCTTCCGCCGCCAGACCCAGGCGCTTGAGCCTGTCGTAAAACGTTCTCTTGGGCACCTGCCGCAATTCGCTGGCGGCGGCCGTGCAACCCCCGCAGGACGTCAGTGCTTCGTCGACGAGGTGACGCTCCAACATGGCCATCTGTTCATCAAGCGAACGAACCGAGAGCTGTTTCCCGTCGGCACCGTCGATAGCCGGAAGGCCTAGCATCATGCGGTCGGTGGCATTGCGCAACTCGCGCACGTTCCCCGGCCAGTGGTGCCGCATGGGTTCTTGCAGCCGCGCTGAGGTGAGTTTGGGCACCGGGCGCTTGTAGCGGACAGAGCCCCGGGGTCTGAATGGCTCGTGGAATAGCTTTCCGAATCGGCCGAGTAAAAGACTCCAGGGCGACAGCATAATCGCCGCCCACAGCTGGGAGGATTCATGCCAGAAGGGCATCTCACGCCGCAGCAGGATCGGCAGCCACCAGTTGCAGGGTTCAACGGGCGTTGTTGCATAACCCAGAATTAGGCTACAGTGCCCCTGACCCCAGGCGGAGTTACGCCACGCGCACCGTTTCAAGCGTGCCCAACTGAGTGAATCGATTAAGGATTGAGACTCTCACCTGCAGTTCGGTAACCTGCCGCTCGAAGTCCCTGGCTATCACTCGCTCACCCAGTCTTTTGAAGCAACCCATCTTGGTTTCCACAAGGCTGCGTTAGTGGTAGCCGCTCCACTTCTTCCAGATCGAGCGACCTAACTTCGGTGTCGCTCTCAGGATGTCATTTCTCGCTCGGGCGCCTGCCCGGCTCTCGGTCCAGGGCTTGGCATTCCTGCGAGTTGGGATGATGGCTGTGGCGTGGCGATGAGCTTTTGGCTTCGTGGCATACCTTGGTGTCATAGGCACCGTCGGCACTGACTGAGTGGAGCAGTTCGTTTTCCGGAATCTGCGCGAGCAGCTGCGCCAGCATCAGCGCGTCGCCGATGGCGTTGTCGGTAACCTCGATGGCGCGAATCTCCAGCGTCTGCGCATCCACGCCCAGATGCACCTTGCGCCACTGGCGATCGGCAAGTCAGCACCGTGCTTTCTGATCTTCCATTCACCTTCGCCGAGCATCTTCACGCCTGTGCTGTCGACCAGCAGATGCAAGCCGCCGAGGCTCGAACGGGCTGTGATGGCCACGCTCAATGTTTTCTGGCGTCGTGACAGGGTGCTGTAGTCGGGCACGTTCCAGTCCAGTTGCGCCAGCTCGAGAAGACTCTCGGCCAGGCCAGTGGCCTGCCTCAAGCCCAGGCCGAACATGCATTTCAAGGTCAGGCAGAACTGGATGGCCGCATCGCTGAAGAGTTCAGGCCGGCCAGCGCGCCCGCTGGGTGAAGCCTGCCACTGAAGCTTGGGGTCAAGCCAAACCATCAGCGAGCCTCGACGTTTGAGCGAGGCTTTGTAGGCCGGCCAGTTCGTTGTGCGGTATCGCACCCGAGGGGGTTTGCTCATCCCCTCAGGCTACCAAGATCACACCCTCAGCAGGACCCGGGATGAGGAGTTGTGCAACAACTCCTGTTTGCATCCATGAGGAAAAAGGCCTGATACATGGATCTACGAATGCATTACCTTACTCTTCAGCTGCGCGGGATGCCGTGGAAGTAGCTTGCAATTGGCTTAGAGCCGAGCGCTGATCCAATATTTCTAGGCAACTCGAGCAACGTCTTGTCCTTGCAGGTCGATCGCATGGTCAGCCAGGCTTTCAGCTTGAAGTCTTTGCGGCTACGCGATGGACCCATTCAACGAACGCTTCGACAGCGGGTCGCTTGGCATGACGAACTGGATAGACCACGAAGTGGCCCTTGACCGAGATGGCCATTGTCTGTGGAAAAACAGGTTTCAGCTTTTTCTCTGCGATGTGTGAGGCTGCAATCGTAGAACTTTCCAGCGCAATGCCCAGACCCAACATGGCTGCATCCAAGGCCATCTGCGCGCGGTCAAAGCGTACAGCGAACACGTCCGGTGACCTTCGGTCTGTGAACCTTAAAAACCAATCGGGCCATTGCACCACGCTCACATTGCTCTGGATCAGTGGAAGCTCGAACAGCTGCTCCGGCTTCGTCAGCTTGTGTTCTCGGATGAAGCTTGGGCTCGCCAGCGGAAGTACTCTTTCCTCAAACAAAGGCTCGACGATTAAGTCTGGCCAATGCGGAATGCCATAACGAATGTCGACGTCAGCCTGTCCGAGCTCGAAATCGCTCGGTGTATGCGCGGCCGACAAGTTCAGCGAGATCTCTGGATGCTCTTGTGCGAAGGCACGCAGTCGAGGCATGAGCCAGAGGCTGGCGATGCTCGGCGCCGAGTGAACGAAGAGGCTGTTGCTGTTTCCTTGGCGAAGATCATCAGTCGCGGACGAGAGCGCCATCAACGCACCGGAGACGCGACGCTGGTACGTCTCCCCGGCGACGCTGAGCCTGACTCCGTGTGCACTGCGTTCGAACAGGCGAACGCCCAGCTGCGCTTCGAGCCTGGAGATCTGATGGCTCACGGCTGAAGCGGTCACGTGGAGTTCCGACGCGGCAATGGCAAAGCTGCGGCGCCTTGCAACCGCCTCGAATGCCAGCAATGTGCTGATCGGTGGAATGCTGCTCATCCTGGGGTCAACCCGGCTGTAATGTGACAGACCGTCATCTTACTTTGACCAAACATCTCTTGTCGTCATTGTCGGGCCCGCAAACAATCGCGTCGTTCACAAAACAAGGAGACGTGATGCTGTTGAAAGACAAGGTCGTGATGATCACCGGTGGTGCTGGCCTCAATGGACTTGGGTTTGCCACTGCCATGCAGATGGCCAGCCAAGGTGCCCGCGTGGCAATCATGGACCTCGAAGTCGCCAAGCCGGCAGAGGCCGCGAAGCAGCTCGGAAACGAGCACCTCGGCGTGGTTGCAAGCGTCACGGACAAAGCGGCGGTCGATGCTGCAGTGGGCGAGGTACTCGCAAGGTTTGGTCGGATCGACGTGCTCGTCAACAACGCCGGCATCACGCAGCCGCGCAGGACCGTAGACATCTCTGCGTCGGATTACGACGCCGTGCTCGATGTCAGCCTGCGCGGCACGCTGCTGTGCTCGCAGGCCGTGATCCCTGCGATGGAGCGCCAAGGCGGCGGCTCGATCATCTGTATTTCTTCCGTGTCGGCGCAGCGTGGCGGCGGCATCCTGGGTGGCCCGCATTACTCCGCAGCCAAGGCCGGCGTGCTTGGCCTTGCCCGCGCGATGGCACGCGAACTGGGCACGGCCGGCATCCGAGTGAATTGCATCACGCCTGGCCTGATCGGGACCGACATCATCAAGGGCAAGCTGAGTGAAGAACGCAAGGCCGAAATCGCCGAGACGATTCCCCTGGGCCGCTTGGGACACCCCAATGACATTGCGGGTGCCTGCATATTTCTTGGCAGCGACCTGTCATCGTATTGCACAGGGATCACGCTGGATGTGAACGGCGGCATGTTGATTCACTGAATTTTTATACGGAGACAAAAATCATGAAAAAAGAAATCGTTAGACGCACCCTGCTGGCCATCACGGTGAGTTTCCTGTGGGCGCCGCTGGCCATCCAGGCACAGACCGTCAAGCTCACGCTGGGCCATGGCGCCGCACCGGGCAACCCACGCCACGAAGCCGCCTTGAAGTTCGCCGAAGTCGCCAAGGCGCAGAGCGGTAGTCGGATCGAGGTGTCCGTGGCGCCGTCCGCTCAATTGGGCGACGACGCGGCCATGGTGACCGCGATCCGCACCGGGGCGCTCGATCTCTCGGCGAACTCGCAGGGCGCCGTCGCGACGGCGGTCCCTGAATACGCGGCCTTCGGCATGCCGTTCCTGTTCTCCACTCCGGCGGACGCTTTCAAACTGCTCGATGGCGCGCTCGGCAAGGAGTTGGCCGACAAGTCCTTGGCCAAGGGCATGGTGGTACTGGGCTACTGGGACAACGGCATCCGCCACATGACCAACAGCAAGCGCCCGATCGTCAAGGTGGACGACATGAAGGGGCTCAAGATGCGCACCCCACCGGATGCCGTGCTGGTGGACATCATGCAAGCCCTCGGTGCCGACGCGCAGCAGATCAAGTTCGCCGAGCTCTACGTGGCGCTGCAGCAGGGTGTGGTCGACGGCCAGGAAAACCCGCTGGTCAACTTCCACGCCAGCAAACTGTACGAAGTGCAAAAGCATCTGGCGCTCACCAGCCACATGTTCCAGATGACCCCGCTCCTGATGAGCAAGCGCAGTTGGGATCGGCTGACCAACGACGATCGCAAGGCGCTGACCGAGGCGGCCGCAGAGGCCACGACGCTGCAAAGAAAGCTGTCGCAGGACGCCGACGACAAGCTGCTCGACGACCTCAAGTCCAAGGGCGTGCAGGTGACCAAGGTCGACAAGGCGGAATTCGCCAAGGCGACGGCGGTCGTGGACGCCAAATGGCGCAGCGGCCCCATCGGCCCCTACGTGACCAAGGTGATCGATTCGGCGCGCACGCGCTGACGCTGGCAGACCGGTTCGCGGATGCGCCGCGAATCGACATTTCCGGAGACGAACAATGAACGCGATTGAATGTGGCGTGGCTGCGCTGTGTCAGGTCGTACTGTGGATCAGTACGTCCGTCATCTTCCTCATCCTGGTGGCGAACACCGTGCTGCGCTATGCCACCGGTGCCAGTCTGCAATGGGCCAACGAGGTACCGGAAGTTCTCTTCCCGTGGCTGGTGATGTCCGGCGTGGTGCTGGCTGCGCTGCAGGGCGCCCACATCACGACGACCTTCCTGATGGACGCGGTGTCGGCCGGTGCACGCCGCGTGGTCGCCACGCTGTCCTGGCTCGCCGTCGCCGGCCTCTATGCCACGTTGGCGACGGCCACGTTCCGCATGCTGGAGATCGTGCACGACGAGAAGTCGCCCATGCTGCAAATCCCGGGCTCGCTGACCTACGGGTGCGTGATGGCCGGCATGGCGCTGCTGTCCTTGCTGGCCTTGCAATCGGCTTGGTTCAGTTGGAACGCCCAGCCGGCCTCACCCCCGGACCCCGAAGCCGACCCCGCCGTGCCGGTGGCGCATTGGTAAGCGGTCCCTGAGAGAACATCATGAGTGCCTTGATTCTTCTTGTCTTCATGGGTGCGGCGTGCATCGCCATGCCCATCGCCCATGCGTTGCTCATCGCGGCCATGGCTGCCGCGGCGACCTCCGACCGTGTACCGCTGGACCTGCTGGTGCAGCAGATGGTGGCCCAGGTGCAAAGCTTTCCGCTCATCGCGATCCCGTTCTTCATGTTGACGGGCTCCCTGATGATGGGCGGAAAGCTCGGCGCCGCGCTGGTGGGTGTGCTGTCCGCACTGATCGGCCGGTTCCACGGCGGCCCGGCGCAGGTCGGCGTCCTGTCGTCAACCCTGTTCGGCGGCGTCTCCGGCTCGGCCGTGGCGGACGCGTCGGCCATCGGCTCCCTGATGATTCCATGGCACAAACGGCTGGGCTATCCGGCGGCGTTCTCGGCGGCGACGCTGGCGTCGGCGGCCACCATCGACATCCTGATTCCGCCCTCGATTCCGCTGATCCTCTACGCCTTGTCGGCGAACGCCTCGATCGCCGCGCTGTTCGTCGCCGGCATCCTGCCGGGTCTGGTGATGTGCGGGGGCTTCATGTTCATGTGCTGGTGGGTCGGCAAGCGGCGCAACTTCCCACGCGACAGGTCGCCGTTCGACCTGGCGGCCTTCCGCACGCACTTGCTCTATGCCTTGCCGGCCGTGCTGCTGCCCGTCCTGATCGTCATCTTCCTGCGCTTCGGCATCGCGACGCCGACCGAGGTGGCCGTGCTGTCCACGCTCTATGCGGGTGTCGTGTCGGCGGTCGTCTACCGTGATCTCGGGATCAGGCGGTTGCATGACGCCGTCGTGCACGCTGGTCTGGCCACCGGCGTGGTGTTGCTGGTGATCATGGCCTCGGCGGCCATCGGCTGGCTGCTCACGTTCGACCAGATGCCTCAAGGCATCGTGGCGTGGGTGGGCGACAACGTGCATCAGGCCTGGCTCGTGATTTTCATGATGAACCTGATGATGCTGTTCGTGGGCATGTTCATCGACCTGCCGGCGGCAGTGCTCCTGCTGACCCCCGTCTTCGTACCGCTGGCCACCGCGGTCGGCATGGACCTCACGCAGCTCGGAATCATGATGGTCGTGAACCTGGCCATCGGGCTGTACACGCCGCCGGTGGGCACCACGCTGTTCATCACCAGCGCGCTGGCCAAGGTCAAGGTCGGCCAGACGGTGCGCGAACTCGGGCCGTTCTACCTGGTCGCCTTCGGCGTGCTGGCACTCGTCTCCTATGTCCCCGCCTTCATCCTGCGCTGACCTCTTTTTCACTTTTCAGGAACGCTCGAAATGACGAACCTCTCCGACGCACCAGCGCACCTCGCGCAATGCGCCTACCGTATCCGCCGCTACGCCCTGCGCATGGGCGAGGTCCAGGGCCAGGGCTACATCGGTCAGGCCCTGGGATGGGCGGACGTGCTGGCGGTCGCCTACGGCCATGCATTGAAGTTCAGGGCCGATGAGCCCGATTGGGAGGGTCGTGACCGCTTCCTGCTCTCGCACGGCCACTACGCCATCGCCTTCTACGCCGCGCTGATCGAGGCGGGCATCATTCCTCAGGACGAACTGGAGAGCTACGGCAGCGACGACAGCCGACTGCCCATGTCGGGAATGGCGACCTACACGCCGGGCATGGAGATGTCGGGTGGATCACTGGGTCAAGGACTGCCCATCGGCGTGGGCATGGCCCTGGCGCTGCGGCTGAAAAAGAACCCGGCGTTCGTCTACAACTCGATGTCGGACGGAGAACTGGACGAAGGCTCCACCTGGGAAGCCGCCCTCGGCGCTGCACACCATGACCTGTCCAACCTGATCTGTCTGGTGGACATCAACAACCAGCAAGCCGACGGTCCCTCGGGAAAGGTCATGGGATTCGAACCCCTCGCCGACAAGTGGGCCGCTTTCGGCTGGCATGTCCAGCGCGTGGACGGCAACGACCTTTCCGCCGTGATCGCCGCGTTCGACATCGCGCGCTCGCTGAAGGAGCCCAAGCCGCGCGTCATCCTCTTCGACACCCTGATGGGCAAGGGCGTGCCCTTCCTGGAGCAGCGCGACAAGAACCATTTCATACGCGTCGACCCGCCCGAGTGGCAACAGGCGCTCGACCATCTCGACCAGTCCCAGTGAGGAGCAGATCCCGATGAACACGCCCATCACCCCAGTTAAGCCGAGGTTGACCACCTCGGCGATGATTGCTTCGATCGCGGCCGAAGGCCAACGCGTCAAGGCCGCGCCTTTCGGCAAAGCACTCGTCGAACTGGCACGCGACCGGCCCGACATCGTCGGCCTGACCGCGGACCTCGCCAAGTACACCGACCTGCACCTGTTCGCCCAGGCTTATCCCGAGCGATTCTTCCAGATGGGGATGGCGGAGCAGCTGCTGATGGCGGCCGCCGGCGGCATGGCAAAGGAAGGCTTCGTTCCTTTCGCCACGACCTACGCCGTGTTCGGCACGCGACGCGCGTACGATTTCATCCATCAGGTGATCGCGGAAGAAAATCTCAATGTCAAGATCTGCTGTGCCCTGCCGGGTCTGACAACCGGCTACGGCCCGAGTCATCAGGCGACCGAAGACCTCGCGATGATGCGCGGCATCCCTGGCCTCACGATCGTCGACCCTTGCGATGCACTGGACATCGAGCAGGCGGTTCCGCAGATCGCGGCGCACGCGGGACCGGTTTACATGCGCCTGGCGAGAGGCAATGTGCCCCTGGTCCTCGACGAGTACGACTACAGGTTCGAACTCGGCAAGGCCAAGCTGCTGCGCGGCGGCTCGGACGTGCTGGTCATCTCCAGCGGATTCATGACCATGCGCTCGCTCGAAGCCGCGGCGCAGCTCGGATCGGATGCGGTGGACGTCGCCGTCCTCCATGTACCCACCATCAAGCCCCTGGACGAACAGACGATTCTCGACGAGGTCGGCCGGCCGGGTCGCCTCGTCGTGGTGGCGGAAAACCATTCGGTCATCGGCGGCCTGGGCGAGGCAATCGCGTCGCTGCTCATGCGCACCGGAGTTTTCCCCGCCTACCGACAGATCGCGCTGCCCGACGCGTTTCTCGACGCCGGCGCACTTCCGACGCTCCACGACCGCTATGGCATCTCGACGGATGCCGTCTGCCGAAAAATCAAGGAATGGCTGCGCTGAGGCGGCCGGGTCCTGCGATTGCCAGGCGCATCACTGCAGCGTTCTCAGCCTGTCGACGGGCTGGATCACGATACAACCCTGAAGGCCGTTCGGAATGGCTCGCTCGAACGTGCTTGAGAAACCGAGCTGATTGGAGACAAGACAATGGAAATTCGGAATGTTCTTCTTGCGACCGCAGCCGCAGCGGTCCTGCTCTCCGGGTGCGGAGGAGGAGACGGAGGGAGCAGCGATCGTGACGCGGCTGCTTCCGGGCCTCGCCTGTCAGCGCTCGCGGTGACTACGAGTGCCCACAACGGCGAAACCTTGGAGCCAGCCTTCGATCCTGAGGTTCGCGATTACACGTTGCGTGTGCAAAGCGATATTTACGGGGTCTTGCTCCAGCCAAAGACGGAAAAGTCAGATCTGCAAACCTCCGTCAATGCCTCGATCACCGCGGGCGCGTACAGCACGAGCAACCCGAACACGGATGTGAATGCGCCGGAAGCGGTGCCATTGGCTCAGACGTACGGTAACTCAGGGCACATGGTGAAGCTCTCGCAGAGCTATGCCGCTTTCGATGTCGCCTTCACCCAGGTTGCTACCGTCACGGTAGCGGACACCAAGACCGAAAAAAAGTCACAGTACAAGATTACGATCGTTCGCGACAACGACTCGGCCATTCGGCAGAAGTTCGGTGCTGAAAAAGTGTTTAACGGAAGTACGGGCGCAAGCATCAAGTACCGCATCTACTTTCCGCCCAACTATGCAACCAGTGGCAAAAGCTATCCCGTCGTTCTGGCCCTTCATGGCGTTGGCCAACGCGCTGCTGGCGGACAGCCTTCCGATATGTTGCTCAAGCGGACCAAACAGGCAACCATCTGGGCCCAAGACTCGGAAGCTGACTCGTCCAAGGAAGCCATTGTGATTGCGCCGCAGGCAAATACCGCCTGGGTGATTGCCGATAACATCGGATCGTTGGCACCAGACGGCCAAGCCGCGTATGAACTGCTTCAAAGCGTAATCGCAGGAGAGAGGGTCAACAAGTCGCGCGTTTACCTGACTGGTTTGTCGATGGGCGGCAATGGCTCCCTCGTGATGGCAGAGACTTATCCCGAGACATTTGCAGGTGTGTTCTTGAATGCCGCATGGGCAGGGTTGCCAAACAGCGACACCGTTTTGGGGACAGGGTACAACTGGTCGGGAATGAAGCAGCATCTTGACGGAAGAATTCGTATCGTCGCAGCGCAAGACGATCCGGATGTGCAACACAAGTCTTATCTGAACCTGCTCAATCAGCTCACAATGAATGGCATAAATTTCCAGAGCAAGCTTTATCCCACAGGCACATTCTTTTCGCCGACAGCACATTTCGTATGGATCGCGGGGTATGCAGACAAGACAACGAGAGACTGGATGTTTAGCCTGTCTAAACAAAACTTGCCGAGTTGATTTATACGACGACAGTGCTTGTTTTGGTGGTGTATATAAAATCGTGAGTGCTCGTTTTTCTGCTGCGGCTGTATAGATACACTGTGACAATATAACGAAGGCCTGCATTCCTATGCTGGCCTTTATTATTTTAATTTAAGATGATTTTGACGAAATGTGATTTATCTAAATATTTTTAGAATGTTATTCGGTTCTAAAGGCTGGTTTTTCGCTCAAATATATTGTTGATGTGGCTAAATTCGGCTGGCTATCAGGATCATGGACGTTGAAGGGTGGCGGTCGCTGCTGCGAGGCGATGCACCCCGTCCTCGATCTCATCGAGTCCCAGCAATGCATAGCCCATGACCAGCCCTGCAGGTCTGGCAGGATCTTTCGGTTGAGCACCTGGGTGGTAAAGCGGACTCAAGGAATGGACCCGAACCCCAAAATCACGGGCCGCTTGCATCAAAGCCGGTTCCTCACTTGCCAGCAACGCATGAAACCATGCCACCAGATGCAGTCCGCTTGCTGAACCTTCGACCCTGACATGCTCGCCGAAGTGCTTGGTGAGCGCGTCTGCCAGTGTTCGCTGGCGTGCCTGCTGCTGGCGCCTCATGCGCCGCACGTGCGCGTCGTAGCTGCCATCCTCCAGCAGCAGGGCCAACGCGCGCTGGGGCACCCGTCGCCGCGTGCCGATCGGTCAGCCGCTTCGCCGCCGAGAAAACATCAATCAGGCTTGAGGGCAGAACCATGTAGCCCAGCCGCAGTTGAGGCGACAACGTCTTCGAGAATGTCCCCACGTGGATCACGCAGCCATGGCGGTCCAACGACTGTAGCGTTGGCTCCGGGCGAACCGCATAGCGGTACTCGCTGTCGTAATCGTCCTCGATCACCCAGACATGTCGCGCGGCGGCCCAGGCCAGCAGAGCACGTCGCCGGGCGATTGGCAGGAACGAACCCAGTGGAAACTGATGGGTCGGCGTGACATAGGCCAGTCGCACCGGTCCCAGCGAATCGAGCTGATCGGTTTGCAGGCCTTGCTCATCCACATCGACGCACAGCAAGGTCGCTCCGTAGGCTTCGAAAGCATGGTGTGCCATGCGATACCCGGGGTTCTCGACCATCACACCATCGCCAGGACCGACGAGCAGGCGCGCGCAGAGGTCCAGCGCCTGCTGCGAGCCGTTCACGATCATGATCTGTTCGACCGCGCACGACAGACCGCGGGTCTGGCTCAGATGACGCTGCAGGGCTTGTCGAAGGTCCAGATTGCCTCTCGGGTCTTCGTAGGCCAAGCGTTGGCTGCGTCGGGATTCGACTGTACGGAGCGCCTTCAACCAGATCGTTGTTGGAAATTCTTTGCCCGACAGGGGTCCGTAGACGAAGTCGATCTCAGCAGAATCGATGGGCTCTACGTCCTGGACCTTCAAGGATGCGATGTGGCGACCGATGCTCGACAACGCAGGGCCGTGACCGGCAGACAGCATCTGGGTCTCGAGGCGCGGGTGACGGGTGCGAGGAACGGGCGCCGGCGTAGCCGCACCAGCGGACACGCGACTCGCAGCGCCGGGTCGGGTCTCAAGGAAACCGTCGGCTGCCAGTTGCTCGTAGACCAGCGACACGGTGCCTCGAGACAGACCTCGCTCCACGGCGAGCGAGCGCGTCGAGGGCAGGGCACTGCCCGTCAGGTAGGTACCGTCTGCGATCCGTTCGCGGATCTCCGCGTACAGCGCCCGGCTCAAGCCGCGCTTTCGGTCGTCGTCGCTGAGTGGCATGGCGAACTGGTCCAGTGGGATTGACAGGAACTGGCTATTTTCTCAAAGCCGGTCTGGAGGCAAAGTGCGATTCCAGGTCCGAGTGATCCGGACCCGTGCGATCACCAGGACCCTGTCATGTACCTCCCGCCTCAGTTTGCAGAACCGCATGTCCAAGAGGTGCATTGCATCATCCATGAGCACCCTCTGGGCATGCTGGTGAGAAACACGGGCGCTGGCCTGGAAGCAGATCACCTGCCGTTCCTGCTCGACACCGATCAAGGCGCCGACGGACAAGATAGCCAGGGAATGCTGATCGCGCACGTCGCACGGGCGAACGCGATGTGGCAGGAAATCAAGAACGGTGAGGATGTCCTTGTCGTTTTTCGAGGGGCAGACGGGTACATCTCGCCCAACTGGTACCCCAGCAAGCAGGAGACACACCGGCGCGTTCCGACCTGGAACTACGAAGTTGTCCATGCCCACGGCAAGATCCATGTACGGGATGACGAGAAGTTCGTTCGTGGCGCCGTGGCTCGCCTGACCCGCCGGCATGAAGCAGATCAGCCAAAGCCTTGGAAGATGGGTGATGCGCCAGCCGACTACCTGGCCGAGCAGCTTCGCAACATCGTTGGCATCGAGGTCCGGCTCGATCGCCTGGACTGCAAGCGCAAGCTCAACCAGCATCACGACGCGCGGGATCGCGAGGGCGCCATCCAGGGTCTTGAATCGCGTGGCAACCATGGCTTGGCGCAGGCCATGCGCGACACGGCAAAGGCGGCCTCGTGACGATGTACAAGCTCCACAGCTTCAAGGAGTCGGGCAACTCGTACAAGGTTGCCTTGGCGTTGTCCATGGCAGGCGCCGATTGGGAGAAGGTGCAGGTCGAGTTCTTCAACGCCCAGACCCGGCAACCTGCTTGGCGCGCTGACATCAACGAAATGGGTGAAGTCTCGGTCTTGGAGGTTGACGGCCGCCGGATGACCCAGTCCGGCGCCATCTTGCTTTATCTGTCCGAACAATTCGAGCTGCTTCGCATGCAGGACGATGAACGCAACGAGGTGATTCGCTGGCTGCTGTTCGACAACCACAAGTTCACGGCGAACCTGGCAAGTTATCGATGGCTCCGCACGTTTACTTATCCGGTCGCGCATGAAGCGGTCCTCACCTTCATGCGACAACGCACGATGGCCGCCATCGACATCGTGAACCGCCGGCTTGCACACAGCACCTTCATTGCTGGCGATCACTTGACGATTGCCGACCTCTCATTGGTTGGATACGTTTACTACCCAGCGGAAGAACTCGGGTTCGACTTGCGTGCTGACTACCCCCACCTCGGTGAGTGGATGGCGAGGATGGAACAGGTGCCCCGCTGGTGTGAACCTTATGAACTGCTGGCTTGACCCGATGGCGGAGCCATCCACAGTGTCACGTTCCGTGCGTGCTTAGCCTGATCTCCCAGACGACCTCACACCTAATGTCTCTTTTTGCCTTTTTGCTTACGGCCATCGTCCTGGCTGTTACGCCGGGTCCTGGCATTGCTTACGTGGTGGCGCGTACCGTCGCGGGCGGCCGCTCTGAAGGCTTGGCCTCGTGCCTCGGAACTGGAATCGGGGGCATGCTTCATGTGGCTGCTGCAGCCCTTGGTCTGTCTCTGCTGATCGCACAGTCGGCCATGGCGTTCAATCTAGTCAAGTATGTGGGTGCCGCTTACCTGGTCTATCTGGGCATCCGCCTGTTGCTGCGGAAGGAGCAACCTGTTGCTGCCGGATCGGTGTCGCCGCAGGGTGCACAGCGAGCCTTGCTCGAAGGCATTACCGTCGAAGCGTTGAACGTCAAGACAGCACTGTTCTTCCTGGCCTTCCTGCCGCAGTTTGTCGCTCCGACCGAGCCGCTGGTTTCCCAACTGGTGCTACTGGGCAGCATCTGTGTCGTTCTCAATACGCTAGTCGATGTGGTGGCTGTATTTGCCGCCGATCGTCTGCTTCAGTCAGGAGCCGCCCGTGCCACGCGTGCCCGGCTGATGACCCGTGTCTCAGGTGTAACCATGGTGGGACTGGGTGTGGTGCTGGCTGCAGCACGACGTGATTAGCCCTCTTTACGCGCGTAATGCTTAACTGAGACACTGTAAGTAATCTTAGGACACGGTCGCGCTGCCGCATGAAATTGACTTAGGCTTTAGTTGCTCTGACTTCCAAACGGAGTTAGGCCATTGGCCCGTCTCAGGCATATCTCGCCGGGTGAATCTGTTGAGGATCGAGATCCAGACTCGCAGTTCGGTTACTTATCGCTCAGAGTTCTGCGCTGTTACCCGCTCACCGAGTCGTTCGAAGCAGTCCATCTTGGTCTTTACAAGACTGCGTAGGCGGGAGACATCATCGACAATATCCATCTGCGGCTGGCCATCTCATGACTCTCATCCAAAAGAATGATGTGGCAACGGCGCGTTTTTTCCAGAATCCATGCGATGGACTACATAGAACTGCTGCTTGCAGCCCTTGCTGCTGGCACTTCTGCTTCGGTGGTCTACATAGGCTCGATGGCGACGAGCCAAGAAGAATTCACGACCTTGAACGTTGACATGACGACCATGACCGGCATGGTCACCTTCGTCTCGATGCTGATCGCCCAGCACCCCGAATGGGTCTTGTAGTTTTACATCGAGAGCAGCCAAGCCAACTTTTTGGTCTGGACGACCTCCTCGCATGCCAATGTTGATCGGATGCAAAATGCAGTCATGACCCAGCGCTCGTCGGGTCCCTAAGCATCCAGTGCCTTAAGATTTGTGCCCTCGCTCTCGCGCTCTGTTATGCGCTCGGCCATCAAGGATGTGCAACCAGCGGCGAAGTCGATGCGTGGCTTACTGAAGGTGTGTCGTTGGATCAGTTCCGACCGGTAGAGCCACTGCGTTTCGCCATTCCACGTCGGAACATGAACGACCCCATGCCCAGCGGCACTGCCGTGTTGTGCGTCCATGTGGACAAACTAGGCATTGTGCGCAAGACCTCGCTCAAGACCAACAGCAGGAACGAGGCGCTCGACAGCGCTGCCCAACGCACGTTCGTCGGTGCGAAGTTCATCCCTTATCCAGAAACTGGGGAGGCGGTCGCTGTTACCACGCTCGGGCTCATGAATGTCAGAGCATCCGCCGATGCCAAGGAATCAGGCTGCTCGATTATTGAGCATGGTTGAAAAAATGGGATTGCCGGAATAAATCGTCTTGTCTTGGTCACCTTCGATGCACAGACTCGGTGCATCTTGGAAGTAATCACCATCTTTTTTCAATCCGTGCGAACTTTACAGAGGCTGAGGCGTTGTCACCACTTGTCCGTCTTTCACCGGCAACGTTGCCCCGGGTTTGAATGACATCCGCGTCACACCTTCTTTGCCGTCGAGTCGGTACGTCACGTTGTAGCCAACCGGTTTTTGCGATTTTTCGTTAACCGTCCTGCAACGCTGCTCTGACGAAGTAACGACATCTCTTTGCTGCAGGTTCTTTTGCATCTGGTTGCCGGCGTAGCCACCTGCTGCTGCGCCCGCGACGGTAGCCAAGGTCTTTCCGTTGCCTCCGCCGACAAGGCTGCCAAGTAGGCCACCGGCAACCCCACCGACCACGGTGCCGGCGATACGGTTGCTATCTTTCACAGGTGTTTCATGCTGTACCTGAATATTTTCGCAGTGCTGTCGTGGCGTGGTGACTGTTTCCGTGACTTCCTTGACGGCAACGACATCGGCGAAGGTCGGCTTGCTCAAGGACTTGTAGCCGGTCACGGCACCTGTGCCAAGCACCATCATGGCCAAGCCACCAATCACCACACCCTTCATCATTGACTTGTCCATACGCATCCTTTTGTTAGGAGCAATTTTCATCGTCAACGCGCGAGGTGCGTTTTCCTTCCAGCGTCGTACCGTGAAAATCTCACGGCTATCCGACTTAGTACCTCCTGAGCGAAAGCTTGCCTGGTCAATAAAGCGTCCTGATCGTGGTTCAGGCCTTGCCCATCAGCTCGCGCCGCACCAGCGCATTCACGCGGGTCTGCCAGCCCTCACCGGTCGCCTTCAGTGCCTCCAGCAGATCCGCATCGAGCCGGATCGTCGTCGACACCTTCGTCGGTGCCTTCTGCGACCCGCGCCGGCGCACGCCGAGCGTTTCCTGCAAGTCGACGGGAAGCGCTTGGCTCGCCGGCCGGAACTGCGCCATGTCCTCAGCCGTCAGTGCACGGACTTCGCCGTTCGCATCAGTCAGTGGTGCGCGCTTGCTCATAGGTCTTGATCTCCCGGCTGTTGGCCTTGCGAAAACTGATCACTCGGATACCGCCTTTGATAGGGGTAAAGCACAGAACATGCACTCTGGCGTCTATCAAACCCAGGGCGACGTAGCGAACCTCGGGGTATGCCTTGCGGTCGTCTGTCGCGACGATCGCAGTGCTGAAGTCAAACTCGTTGGCCTGTTCGAAAGACAAGTCACGTTCGACGACGTTCTTGGCGTTTTTCGCGTCATCGAACTCAAGCAGCATGATCAGATTGTAATAACAAATTGCCATTCGTGCTTTCTTGAGTTCGATCAGCCAGTATCTTTTCGTCTCTCGATTGGCACTCAGTCGGCACTTGATCGGCCTTCAATCGAGTTTCGATGGAGGAAAAATCGTCCCTGATAGGCGCTCGATGGAGAAAGAATCGTTCCCCAGTCGTCATACAGTCGACAAGCCTCCGGCGCCAATGGACGGTTGCAACGGGGCAGGATAGGCGCTGTACCTGTACGGGCAAGCCCGTCCAGTTCCAGCGCTCGGCCTTATTCGCACCTGCGGTGCTCAATGGACATCCAGCCCTGTGGGACCATGTTCCCTGCTGCCGCTACTGCGCTGCTACTTGGGCAAAGGGAGAAGTGCCTTGCGATACTGTTTCACCTCTTCGTGAATTGATGCGCAGGGGGTATCACTACGCGATGAACGAGATCCCACTATCGCTTCACGACTGGACTCCATCCGGGTCCGATCAGCCGACGTGACGCTCATAGGCACGACCTCCTAGATCAGGATTCGCTCAACTTCATCAAGCGAGATCTGATCGTGGCGCCGGTCGTAGAGCTCGGTTGTTCGGGAGCTCTCATGGTTGGCCATCTGCTGAGCCACCTCGAGCCGCCCATCGTTGCGCAGGTACTCCGTGATCCCGGTGGCCCGGAAAGAATGGCAACCGATCTTCGTGGCCACGTCAGCAGCCTCAGCCCGCCGTCCGATCATCCGGTAGACGTCAGCTTGGCTCATGGGCCGCTCTGAAAGCTCGCCAGAGCGTCCCTTGGCTGAGCGGAACAGCCAACCCTTCCTGTCGCCCTGCAAGGCCTCTTGCTGCAGGTAAGCGTGGAGGTACTCCTCCAGGTTGTGGTGACAGGGCGAAATGTGAGTTATCAACAAAGAAGTCAGTCGCAAATCGTCCGGTGTTGATGCGGACAAGGAAAGAGGGCGCTGCTGTTTCTAGTGCACGGGATGCGTCCCGTTGATTGCCTTGATGGCCGACGGATTCCCTCAACGACAGCTACCCATCTGCCTGAATGTATGTCTGGACCAAGCACTCATCCATGGTCGCGCTGCCCTATGGCCCGAACCTTCGAAGGAGGCACGATTTCACCTATCAGCTCAATTTTTGATTTTCCGTTGGATGGAAAAAAAGATTCGAGCTTGGCTATGCTTGGCAAAATCTGACCTGCGCTTCACGAGAAACATCGGGTTTCTACTGGGATTGCTTTCAACCAGTGCGTCAATAATTCCACTCATCGGAACTAAAAGAAATTTTTATGGTTGAGCAACTCCATCTGACAGGTGTTTTCCCCGTGCTTCCCACGCCCTTCGATGCTGAGGGACGTCCGGACCCGAGCTCCCTGGGCAAGCTAGTCGACTATCTGCTGCGTTGCGGCGTAGACGGGATGACCTACCCGGGCGTCGCGAGCGAAGTGGGTCAACTGACGACTGCCGAGCGGGAAGCGCTTCTCGATGTCGTGCTCACCAAAGTTGCTGGCCGTGTGCCCGTGATTGCGGGCGTCTCCAGCGGCGATGTCGGGACGACGGTTCGTCTGGTGGCTTCCGCGATTGGGCGCCGAGCTGCGGCATTGATGGTGGCCGTGCCGCCGGACCGCAAAAGTGCGGCCGAGCAGATCGCTTACTTCGCCCTGGTCGCACAGGCCGCCAGTGGAGCCACGCTCATGCTGCAGAACGTGCCGCCTCCCGTGGGCGCGGGGCTGGACCCAGACGTGTTGCTTGAAGTCCTCGCCGCAGTACCGTCAATTCGGTACGTCAAGGAGGAGACGCTGCCGAGCGGGCAGCGTCTCTCGGTCTTGCTGGAGAAAGCGCCGTCGAACCTGCTAGGCGTCTTTGGAGGCGCAGGCGGACGGTACATCACGGACGAATTGCGCCGCGGCGCGGCGGGCACCATGCCAGCGATCGAGCTGGCAGAGGTGCACACCGCGCTTTTCCAAGCGCATCGCGCGGGCGACGCCGACCGGGTCCGCGAGTTGTTTACGCGCATGCTGCCCGTGCTCAACGTACAGGCTGTGTTTCGCTGGTCACTGACGAAATACGTGCTCAAGAAGCGTGGCCTCCTCGCCGATACGCGCCAGCGCATGCCGGGCCCTCTGCTCGACGCGCTCGACAGGGCGGACGTGGACGCGTTCCTGGCAGACATCGACGACCTGCTGCTGCCGAAGGACAAGCTGCCATGACCGGCTTCGCCAAGATCGCGCAAGTCGAGAGCTTCATCATCTCACTGCCGCGCGACACGCCATACCTCGGTCCTCTGGGTCCCGGCGAGAAGATTAACGAGCGCGGCTATCTGGTGCGCGGCGGCAATCGGGCGATCTATCCGTCGACCGACATGTCCGTGCTCATCAAGATCACCGCCGACGATGGCACGGTCGGCTGGGGCGAGACCTACGGCATCGTTGCACCAGATGCTGTCACAAGCATCATCGATGACGTGATCGGGCCGGTGATCGTAGGTCGAGACCCGCGCGACGCGGTGGTGATCCAGGAGGATCTGTACGACCTGATGCGCGTGCGCGGCTTCTTCGGCGGCTTCTACGTCGATGCCATCGCTGGAGTCGACATTGCGGTGTGGGACCTTTGTGGAAAGCTGCTCGGTCAGCCGGTGGTCAAGCTGCTGGGCGGCCAGCGCCTTGAAACTGTGCCCGCCTATGTTTCCGGCCTTCCGGGGGCGAGCCTCGAGGCTCGTCTCGAGCTTGCGCGCGGCTTTGTGGCCAGGGGCTTCGATGCCTTCAAATACCACGCGGCCGTCTCCTTCGACGGCATCGTGGCCGAGATGCGGGCGCTGCGTGAGGGCCTGGGCGATTCCGTTCGTTTGATGGTCGACCTCCACTGGAAATTCACTGCGCAGGAAGCGGTGCAGCTCATCGACCAGCTCGTACCGTATCGGCCTTACTTCGTCGAGGCACCCTGCCAGCCCGAAGACATCGAGGGCCAGGCCCATGTGGGCGCTAGCGTGCGGGTGCCGCTTGCCCTCGGGGAGGAGTGGCGCACGGTCTTCGAGTACCGCCCGCGCCTGGAGCGTCGTGCGATGTCGATCGTGCAGCCCGAGATGGGGCACACCGGCATCAGCCAGTTCATGCAGATCGGCCGCATGGCCAACGCGTTTCACATGAAAGTGATCCCGCACGCGAGCATCGGCTTGGGCATCTACCAGGCCGCCAGCCTCCACGCGACCGCGGCGCTTCCCAATGCGCCGATGCATGAATACCAGCACTCGGTTTTCGACCGCAACCTGAAGTACGTCCAAACGGCGATGCGTTGCGAGACCGGGGCGTTCCACCTGCCCGAGGGTCCGGGCCTGGGCGTCGAGCCCTCTCCGGAAGTCTGGCAGTTCCTCAGAAAGAAAGGCATTTCGCCATGAAAGCATCGTTGATTGCCATCGACTGGGGCACGTCCAACCTGCGTGCGAGCTTGCTCGATGCACAGGGCGGCCTCATCGAAACCCGCAGCGCTTCCGGCGGCGTGATGGCCGTGCCCGAGCGGCGTTTTGCCCAGGTGTTGCTGGCGCTGTGCGGGGACTGGATCGACACCCATGCGGTGCCGCTGATCGCGAGCGGCATGATCGGCAGCCGTCAAGGTTGGCAGGAGGCGCCCTACGTCGCGTGCCCGGCAGGACTGCCGGCCGCGGCGTCGCAATTGGTTCATGTCGAAGTGAAGCCCGGGGCTGTGCTGCACATCGTGCCCGGCATCCGGTGCCTGGGCGTCGATGGTGTGCACGACGTGATGCGCGGTGAGGAAACCCAGCTCTGGGGCGCAGGCCTTGCCGCTGGCGACTGCTGTGTGCTGCCGGGCACGCACAGCAAGTGGGCTTGGCTAGGCGAGGCAGGCACGGTCGACCGTTTCGAGACGTTCATGACCGGTGAGTTCTACGGCCTGTTGACTAAGCACGGCATCCTCGGACGGTTGATGGTCTTCGGTACGCCGCAGCCCGAGAGCTTCGAGGCCGGTGTCAAGCTGGGTCTGGCGCAGCCTTGTAATGCCTTGCATGTCATGTTTGCAGCACGTACCGCGGGACTCATGGGTGAGATCGCGCCCGAGGGTCTGCCTGACTATCTCTCGGGCATCCTCATCGGGCTGGAGATCGCGAGCGCGACCGCACGGCATCCGCAGCGCAGCGTCACCTTGCTGGGTGAGGACGACCTTTGCAGCCGCTACCAAACCGCCCTCGGTATCGCGGGAGTGGACTCCCGCCGCGCAAGCGAAGGGTCGACCACGCGGGGGCAATGGCGCGTCGCTGTCCAGGCGGGTCTAACGGAAGAACTGGCATGAACGGGATCATCGCCATTTTGAGAGGCGTGGTGCCCGACGAGGTGCTGCCGATGGGACGTGTGTTGGAATCCTGCGGCGTCGGCTGCATCGAAGTGCCGCTGAATTCGCCCCACGCCTTTGCCAGCATCGAGGCACTGGCGCGCGAGTTCGGTGCACGTTTGAAGGTAGGCGCCGGTACCGTCATGACAGCCGCGCAGGTCAATCGCGTCGCCGATGCGGGAGCGCAGCTGGTGCTGTCGCCTCATCTCGACGCCGACGTGGTGCATCAGACCAAGGCGAGAGGCTTGTACTCGATGCCGGGTGTGGCTACCCCGACTGAAGGCTTTGCAGCCCTCCGGGCCGGCGCCGACGCGCTCAAGCTCTTTCCCTCCGAGCTGCTGGGTACGGCGGCCCTGAGGGCCTGGGCTGCCGTGCTCCCTGCGGGAACGCCAATGTTCAGCGTTGGAGGCATCGACGTCGACAACATCGGTGCTTTCAAGGCCGCCGGTGCATCAGGGGTCGGCGTCGGGTCCAGTTTGTATGTACCGGGCATGGCGGTCGACGAACTGGCTAGCCGCGCGAGGGCGCTGATCGCGCGCTGGTCGGCGGCCTGAAGGAAGATTCAAGGAGACTAACATCGTGTTTCACAAAAACAAGAGACTCGTCCTACGCCTCGCGCTTGCTGGTGCGCTGCTTACTGCTTTTGGCAGCCCGCAGGCGCAGTCTGCGCAACCGACTTACCCGTCGAAGCCAATCAAGTTCGTGGTACCGGTGCCCGCTGGCGGCGCGGCTGACGTGATGGCACGCATGATCGCCACACACCTGCAGACCACCTGGGGCCAGCCTGTGGTGGTTGACAACAAGCCCGGCGCCGGGTCGAGCGTAGGCATGGCGGTCGTCGCCAAGGCCGCACCGGACGGATACACCATCGGCATGGGCAATGTTGCCGCCAACGCCATCAACCCCGCCGTGAGACCCAAGGCTTTTCCCTACGACCCGGTGAAGGATTTCGCAGCGGTCACGATGGTGGGTATCACGCCGCTCATCCTTGTGGTAAATCCGCAGAAGGTGTCTGCACGCACGGTACCCGAGTTCATCGCCTACCTCAAGGCACATCCGGGGCAACTCAGTTATGGCTCTTCCGGTGCCGGTTCAGCACTGCACGTGGGCATGGAGCTCTTCCTGCATAGCAGCGGGACCTCGATGGTTCACGTCGGCTACAAAGGCTCCGCTCCCATGCTGACCGACCTCCTCGGTGGACAGATCGACGCTGCCATGGATGCGGCGGCCACCTCCTGGCCGCAGGTTCAATCGGGCAAGCTGCGCGCACTGGGCGTCTCGACCGCGCAGCGGGTGTTCTTCGCGCCCGACGTGCCTCCGATTGCCCAGTCGGTGAAAGGCTTTGAGATGAATCCCTGGCACGGAGTGATGGCGCCGGCGGGCACGCCGCGTGTGGTCATCGATAAGCTCGCAACCGAGATTCAGGCGTTTCTGCGCTTGCCCGATACCGAAGCTAAGCTGCGCGAGCGCGGCGTGGTCCGCGTAGGGTCGAGCGCTACGGAGTTCGCGAAGACCCTCAGCGATGAAGTGGCGTTCTACAAAAAGCTGGTCGCGGACACCGGCATCGAGGCCGAAGAATGAACACCCGAGACGCAGCTCACGGCTTGCGCGCTGAGACGGGTTTTCTGTCCTCTCGTCGCGACGTGCTCGGCCTCCTGGCCGCATCGGCATCGCCTGGCCTCTGGCCCATACGCGCCCAGGCGCAGGCCCAGTGGCCAACGCGTGCCCTTACCGTGATTGTTCCCTTCGCCCCAGGTGGCGCGGGCAATGGTTCCGTGCGCATCCTGGCCGAGCAGATCTCACCGCGCATCGGCCAGCCGATGGTGGTCGACAACCGTCCGGGTGCGGGCGGCATCACCGGTACGACCATGGTGGCCTCGAGCAGTGACGATCACCTGCTGCTGCTGGGCAGCACCACGATGACCATCCTGCCTGCGTTGCGCAGTGACCTTGGCTACGACGTACAGCAAGACCTGCAGCCCGTGGGCATGATCTCGACGCAGCCGCTGGTGTTCGCCGTGGGCGACGCTTCACCGGTCCGCAGCCTCGACGACCTCATCGCCCGCGGACGCGCCGGCGCGCTCAGTGCAGGCAACAGCGGTGTTGGCACGCTCTCGCACCTAGCCACCGAACTGCTCAACCGAAAGTTACGCATGCGCATCCTCCCCGTGCCCTACAAGGGAGATAGCGTGCTGATCCCTGATGTCGTGTCGGGCACCGTGTCGATGGGCGTGATGAATCTCCCGGTCGCACTGCCGCTGATCCAGGCAGGCCGCCTGCGCGCAGTGGCCGTCACCGCGGCGCAGCCCCTCGTGAGCTTGCCCGGGGTGCCAGTGCTACGCTCCCGCGGCGAGGAGTTCGTCATCTCTGGCTGGGCCGCACTTTTTGCAGCCAAGAAGGTTCCGGCGGCAGGTGTGGAGCTGCTCGCGAAGCATCTTCGCGAAGCTTTGGGAGACCAATCCGTGCGCGAACGCTTTGATGGCTTTGGCGTCACGCCGTCGGCGTCGACACCGGCGCAATTGCGGGAGTACGTCAGCAACGAAACCGCGCGGTGGGGGGGCATAGTACGCAGCCGCGGCATCAAGCTCGAGTGAGGCTGTCGGGCACCCGTGTGCGGACAAGCTCGAACTAAAATCAGGTCTGCGTTCCACTCCCTGGAACGCCCTTCCCACGTTTTTGATGTCACGCACCACCGCCGGAGCGATCTCACGGGGAGACGGCACCGCCCAACTTCCGTCCACCGAAACGCACCACTCCGCTACCGATGCCGTGCGGGCACCTGCTGCCGGTATCGGGGTGCTGGAAAAAGCGATGAATCTTCTGAACATCGTGTCGGCTCGCCGCATGCCGATGACCTTCACTGAACTGCTGCGCGCCTGCGACCTGCCCAAGGCCACGCTGCACCGCATCCTCACGACGTTGGTGCGCGAAGGGCTGCTGCGGCACAACGCCTACGATAAGACCTTCCAGCTCGGGCTGCGGCTGCTCGAGCTCGCGCACGACGTATGGAGCGAGTTTGACCTGCGTGTGGCGGCGCAGGACGAACTCGCGCGACTGCGCGATGCGCTGGGCGAAACCGTGGAACTCACGGTGCTTGACGGCAAGTGGGTGGTCATCCTGGCGAGCGAACCTGGGGACGAGGCGTCGAGTGCGCGCTCTGCCGTGGGGCAACGGCTGCCAGTGCATGCGTCGGCTGCGGGCAAGGCCATTGCAGCGAACCTTGACGTCTCGGGCCAGCGACGGCTGATCCAGGCGCTCGACCTCGAGGGCTTTACAAAGCACACGATCGTGACACCAGCCGCACTGCAAGCCGAATTCGAGCTGGTGCGCGCACGCGGCTATGCGATCGAGCAAGGCGAGCGCGCATCCGATCGTGCCGGGGTGGCCGCACCGATCTTCGACTACGAAGGCCGCCCGATTGGCGCGGTCGCCATCACCACTGATGTGAGCCGGCTGGATGGCGCGCGCGCCCATGCCCTCTCATCTGCGTTGATGGGCGCCGCGCGCAGCATCACCCACAGCGCAGCAGGCAAGGCTATGTCCCTTGCCACCCAGACGCCCCCCGAATCCACCTTGTCCGCGGAGGTACGCTGCGTGAGCGAGGTGCGTTCGCTGCTTGGCGAAGGACCGATATGGTCGCCCCGAGACAATGCGCTCTACTGGGTCGACATCCTCACGCCGTCGGTGCATCGCTACGACCCCGCGACAGGCGCGGACACCGAGACGCCGCTCGGAACGATGGCAAGCCTGGTTGTGCCCAAGGCCAGCGGCGGGCTGCTGGTCGCGACGCCGGGGGGCATCATGGCGCTCGATCTCACCACGCGTCGGCTGACCGCCTTCTGTCACCCTGAAGCGGGCCGGACCAATGTTCGCTACAACGACGGCAAGTGCGATCGGCGTGGGCGCCTGTGGGTCGGGTCGATGGACATGGGGGCGGTGGCCAACCGAGGCCATCTGTTCTGCATTGAGGCGAACGGCAGCTGGAAGCAGGTCGATACGGGCTTCACGGTGCCCAACGGCATTGGCTGGAGCCCTGATAACAAGACCATGTACGTCACCGACACGTATCGCCAGACCATCTACCGCTACGACTTCGACCTTGCTTGCGCAACCGTCAACAACCGGCGCCCGCTCATCACCATCGCAGCCACAGACGGCAAGCCCGATGGCCTGACCGTCGACGACCAGGGTTGCCTGTGGGTAGCTCTCTGGGACGCCTGGCAGATCGCTCGCTTCTCACCGGAGGGCCAGCTCCTGCAGCGCCTGCGCGTGCCGGTTCCGCGTCCCACCAGTTGCTGCTTTGGGGGGGACAACCTGGACACGCTGTATGTCACGAGTGCGTCGTTGCGTCTGAGCGAGGCGCAACTTGCGACGGCGCCGCTGTCTGGGTCGTTGTTCACCATCCAACTACCCGAGGTACGAGGTCTGCCGGAGGTAGCATTTGCCGGATAAAGGGGCGCTGTTGCATAAACCTGAATTAGGCTGCAATGCCCCTGACCCCAGACGGAGTTACGCCACGCGCACTGTTTGGGGTGTGCCCAGCTGGGTAAATCGGTTGAAGATCGAGACCCGCACCTGCAGTTCGGTGACCTGACGCTCGAAGTCCCGGGCCATGACTCGCTCACCCAGTCTTTTAAAGCAGCCCATCTTGGTCTCCACCAGGCTGCGTCGGTGGTAGCCGCTCCACTTCTTCCAGATCGAACGTCCCAACTCCATGGTCGCTTTCAAGATGTCATTTCTCGCTCGAGCTCCCGCCCGGCTCTCGACCCAAGGCTTGGCATTTCTGCGCGTTGGAATGATGGCTGTAGCGTGTCGATGAGCTTTTGGCTTCATGACAGGCCTTAGTGTCGTAGGCGCCATCAGCACTGCCCGAACAGAGCAGTTCGTCTTCCGGAATCTGCGCTAGCAACTGGGGCAGCATTGGTGCATCCCCGATGGCGTTGTCGGTGACCTCGATGGCACGTATCTCCAGCGTCTGCGTATCCACGCCCAGGTGCACCTTGCGCCACTGACGCCGATAATCGGCACCGTGCTTTTTTGATTTTCCATTCACCTTCACCCAGTATCTTCACACCCGTGCTGTCGATCAGCAGGTGTAGGCCCCCTCGGCTCGGGCGTGCCGTGATGGCCACGCTCAAGGTCTTCTGGCGCCGTGACAGGGTGCTGTAGTCGGGCACGTTCCAGTCGAGCTGGGCCAGCTTGAGGAGGCTCTCTGCCAAGCCTGTGGCCTGCCTCATGCCCAGGCCGAACATGCATTTCAAGGTCAAGCAAAACTGGATGGCTGCGTCGCTAAAGACCGCAGGCCGGCCGGAGCGCCCGCTGGGTGCCGCCTGCCATGCGAGCTCGGGGTCGAACCAGACCATCAGCAAGCCGCGACGCTTGAGCGAGGCGTTGTAGGCCGACCAATTCGTTGTGCGGTATCGCGCCCGAGGGGGTTTGCTCATCTCCTCAGACTACCAAGGTCACAGGCTCAGCAGGACCCTCGCTGAAGAGTTATGCAACAACGCCGTTCTGGATCGGTCGCAATTCGTACAGGCCTTCAGGGAGGTCGGCAACAGTCATCGTGGCCATAGCATGACGGTTTCGCCGGGCATTGCGGACCCGCTGCTGATCGCGGTTGCGCTCGACATAGTCCTCATGGGATTCCCGGTAGGCTTTCCAATAGTCCGGATTTCGTCGTGCCCAGGCGCTTTGCGCATCGGCCTGGTTCTTCAGGTAGTCCGGATCGGAGAGACGACGGGCGACTTGCCACAAGCGTCGACGCTCGCGCTGGCAAGCTGGATCGCTGCAGCAGGTCTGTCGGGGAACCTGCGGGGCTGGGTCGAATGCCCTCGCGCAGCATGCGCACCATCGAGCAGTCATCAGATCCTCCAGCGCGGTCGATGTCACCATGGCAGGCCCAGCAACCAATGCCGCCTGCCTTGAAAGACGCGTGCGGTCACAGCATGGCGCGAGGTCTCGGCAAATTCAAGAGCTGATGGGTCTGCCTCTCCTACTTAATGCCGATGCCCAAAGCCGCTAAACCTACAGATCACATCAGGGCCACAGTGCCACTCGTGTGGATCCGCTGGTGGGCTGGGGCAATTCCATGGCTGTCTCGCGTATGACCGCAGGCAAGCTTGGCAGCACATCGATGCCCACGGTCTGCGTGAGCGCAGCGATGCTTACGACTTGGTAGGCCACTGAGTCGTCGTTGCGAATCACATAGGCTCCGGCCTGCTGGGTGGCAGGCCGGTAGATGACCTTCCACAGGTGTGTAGGCACCAGTACGCGCCCAATCTGCTTGATATCGCTGCCGAGGAAGGCTGGTCCCGAGACCACATGCACCTCTCCATCGTCAGTGGCCAAGCGCCGAGCAACCTGCTCCATACTCGACCAGATGCCCGCGTTGTTGGCATGCACCTGGGGCACCATGTTGGCCAGACTGAAGGACTGGGCCTGTGCAGCGGGAGTGGGCATGTCTGCATTGGGTGCAAGGTGGCCGCGGTCATAGCCCGAGCGCACGTAGTCAGTGAGCTCGGCGCGCTCTGTGACGGGTAGGCCGACCTCGGCATGGAAGTTGTCGACCCGCTCAAGCGTGGCGGCTAAGGCCAGGTTGAACCGCGTGAGGTGTTCGGCGGCATAGAGCGGCGTACGGCTCACGCCCGAGTGCAGAATGGCGAAGGCGTCGTAGCACAGTTCGCGGGTCAGCGGACGAAGGCTCTCGCGAGTAACGGCCGGTGTCGTGGCCAGTGCGTAATGCTGCGGGCATGAGCTCGCTGGCGTCGCCGAGGTGGCATCGGCGGACGGGGCGACTGCAGGAATCGTCGCGGTAGCAGCCGGCGTCGTCGAGCCTGTGCCAGGTGCGGTGCCGCCCGGGCTGTCGCTCCCGCCGCCACCGCATCCGGTCACGAAGACGACAGCCGCAGCGACCACGCTGCACAGACGCCAGCTTGGGATCCGGATAGTGAATCCGGAGCATTGGGAAAGCGGGCGTAACAGATCGATCATGAGAAAAGCAAAAGGCCAACAACAAGGAAGAAAAAACTGCAAATGCGGTATCGGGCTCGACCGGTCCGATGTCAGGACGGTCCGGCCATGACCGGGCAGGGGTTGCGTGGCCGGTCAGGCGAAGGGATTCTTGACTGTTTTGGCGGCCAACACCTCGATCGCTTCGGGCAATGCCTTGTCGGACTCAAGCGTCTGAATGACGCTGGCCAGCAGTGCCTGCAGGTCCTTCGCCAGCGCCAAGCCCAATTGGTCCCGGGTGAGCACCACGTCGCCCGTGAGGCTGACCCGGTCGACACGGTTCTCGATCTCCAGGTGTCCGATGCGCAGCACAGCGCTCTCGTTGGCATAGGGCTCAAAGGCGGCAGCTGACTCTGCGTGTGTGGTGGTCATGGTCGTTGACTGGAGGGTGGAGGAATCAAAGAAGCTTTAGTGGGTGGCTCGGCGCAGCGCCTTGTCGACACTGCGGGCAAGATCCTGCAACGTGAAGCCGCCTTCCCCGGCCGCCTTGGCGCCAGCGGCGCCGTCATCGCGCGCCTCCCGCCGCTGGGCGTTCCTGCTTCCCTGGGCCCGCGGCAGTGGCAAGGCCATGCCGGCCTGCTGCACCTGAGCAGGCAAGGTTGGCAGGGCCTGCACGCCGACCATGCGTTCCAGATCGCGCAGGCTGATCGCCGAGTACGCGCGGGTTTCGTCGTTGGTGATGACATAGGCGCCGGCGCGGTGCTGGCTGGGGCTGTAGACCACCTTCCACAAGTGAGTGGGCACCAGGACCCCACGGCCGATCTGCTCGATGTCAGCGCCGAGGAAGGCGGGGCCGGAGACCACGTAGAGTTCGCCCTCGGTCACGGCGAGTTCGCGCACTGCCATCTCGATGCCAGCCCAGACGCCCGCGTTGTTGGCGTGGAGCTGCGGCACCATGTTGGCCAGTGAGAACGACTGGGCTTGGGCCTTGCGAGTGGGCATGTCCCCATTAGGGGCCATGTGGCCCCTGTCGTAGCCCGAGCGGGCGTAGTCGCCGAGTTCAGACCGATCGGCCACTGGCAGGGAGGCCTCGGGATGGAATGCATCCTTGCGCGAGAGCGTGCGGGCCTCTAGCAGGTTCGACCGCGTCAGATGCTCGGCGGCGTAGACCGGCGTGCGGCTCACGCCCGAGTGCAGTACGGCATAAGCCTCAAAGCACAGTTTGCGGATACGGGGTTGGAGTTGCGCATTCGTGAGAAGGGGAGCCACCCCGAGAGCGAAGTGCTGCGGGCAGGCAGTGACGGCCCAGGCGGGTGTGGCACATGCCATGACCGACAGGAGGACGAG
>Ga0308163_10000965_pt1 | contig 36925 bp, 23 predicted proteins | sample PhyTR1_FD_201037 | JGI IMG/M metagenome (GOLD analysis project Ga0308163, IMG submission 201037) | Phyllosphere microbial communities from UC Gill Tract Community Farm, Albany, California, United States - DLSLT.R1 | ecosystem: Host-associated > Plants > Phyllosphere > Unclassified | place: USA... | reverse complement strand
TCCGAAAGTCAGAATAGACAATACAACACCGCGACAGAAAATAACAGGTTTTGGTGGTTTTGTCTGTAGTCCGCAGTTTGCCTACGATCATATGACGCCTGCAGAAATCGATAAAATGTGGGGGACAAACAGTGAGGCAGGATATAATATTATGCGACTTTATATTCCTACGACTCAGGCAAACTGGAGTGCTGCTTTAGCCACTGCGCAAAAAGCAAAATCTTTGGGCTTGATTATTTTTGCCAGTCCGTGGTCGCCACCTGCGGAATGGAAAACCAATGGAAATGATGCCGGAACTTATAATGGCGTAGAGGGGTTTTTGAAAGAGGAGAATTATGCAGATTTTGCCAATTATCTCAATGACTTTGTAGTTTATCTTAGAAATAATGGAGTAGAATTGTACGCAATATCGCTTCAGAATGAACCTGATTATGTCGTTAGTTACGCAGGTTGTACCTACACTCCAGCCCAAATTACCAATTTTCTGAAAAATTATTCAGATGTAATTTCTTGTAGAATCATTGCGCCGGAAACTGTGGGAATGTCTAATAATTATGCCAGCGCGCTTCTTGCTGCAGATGTATTACCGAAGTTTGAAATTTACGCAGGACATCAATATGGCGGGATAGGCTCTACATACAAAGGTTTTCTGAACACAAACAAAGAAATCTGGATGACAGAGTTTCTGATCAACTGGAATTCTAATGGTGGAACAAGGAATTTTTCCTGGGATACGGATGCATTTGACTTTGCAAAAAGTGTAAATGATGTTTTGGTAGGTGGAGGAAATGCCTGGATTCATTACGCTACGAAAAGATATTACGGAATGATGGGAGACGGACAATTTGGAACCGTAGCCGGTGAAATCACTAAACGCGGTTATATACTTTCGCATTTTGCAAAATATACAACAGGTTCCAAAAGATTGGATGCTATCTGGAGTGACCAAGGCTCTATGCAGGGTTCGGCGTATATCAATGATTCTGGAGACAAAGTGACGCTTATGGTTTTCAATTCGTCGTCCAATACTTATACATTGAAAGTTGATTTGCCTTTCTACACGACTTCAGTACAAAAAGTTATGACCAATGAAACTTCGAATATGGTTTCTTCCAGTCAAAGTTTTACTGAAACTTTCCGACCGACCATTCAGGTCAATCCATCAAGCGTGATCACTTTTGTTTTTGATAAAAGTAATATCAGAGAAGTTTCCAATATGACGGGTCAGGATATTAATTATTCTAAAATTGAAACCCAATCTGTAACCAATCCTGCATTCGGAACAACTTACCAGTTAAGTGGTAAAACAGCAACTTTGTATAACTCTACACCGCTTATCAGCTCCAATATGACAGACTCTAATGGTTATATAAGTTTAGATGACCGCTACAACAAACTTGTTTTCCACGTCAATAGTTATACAACGAGTAATCTGGCAACTTCATCCAATACAACATTGTATTATGTTGATAATACTGGCGTTGTGAAATCTTATAATTATGGAACAGTTAATTTGCCATCATCTGGATCATCTAATTTCGATTTGACATTTGATATTTCCAGAGCAGTTCTCACGACTGGTTGCAAAGGAATCATCGGTCTGAGAAATGGTAATTTCAGTTCTATTCTGACATTTAATTTTGGTGATGTCTATTTTGCAATTTCTAATGAAAAAGCAATGAAGTTTACTGGCGTTTATTCAGACGGCGACAGCAATCTGATGGATGTTTATGAAAATACGTATTATACTTCATTGGATTTTACCAACACAACAGGCATTAATACTTCTGCGAATTGGAAAAGTAAAATGGCTAATACCAATAGTCTTTTCTATGTAAATAGTGGTTCAGGTTTCCGTCCAAATTCCAAAACAAATAATGCAAATGTTGTTTCAGGAACTGTTGCCACATCATTAGAATTGTCTGACCAAGGTGGTGATTTCAACGCACCTTCTACTTTTACTGCAACTTCTGCATCATACACAAAAACATTGAGTGGATATGCCGTTATCGTACTTCCGTTTGAGGCTAATGTTCCAAGTGGTGTGCAGGCTTACAGTATGCTACCATCATCATCAAAGGTAGAATGTATTGGACTTCCAAATGATAAAATTCCATCAAATACGCCGGTATTGGTCAACGGAAATGGCACGTTTACATTCTCAGGTTCTGGTAATGTTTCTACACCAAAAGCTATTGTTTCTAATCAGTTCAATGCAGATTATAGCACAATAAAAGCTTATACAGGAGGTTATGTCCTGAAAACCGTGAACGGAACAACAGGATTCTATAAAATTGCAAACGGAAGCGAGACCGTCTCGGCGTTCAGTGCTTATATTGGTGAAGAAAATGCCTATTCAGCTTCGTTTTTGCCTTTAGGGTTTGAGACACTTGCTACTCAGGATATATCCGATTCTAAATTCCAACTTTACCCAAATCCTGCAAAAAATGAAATCTTTGTAGACTGGAAATCATCGGATGCAGTTTATTCGATTTTGGATACAAAAGGTAGTTTGGTGTCCAAAAAAGCAAAACTTAGCAACGGTAAAAACAAAATTGATATTTCAAAGTTGCCTTCAGGATTGTATTTTATTGAAATTTCAATTTCCGGTAAGAACACTACAACTAAGTTTATCAAACAGTAATCTCATTCATATTTTTTCAAATTTTTAGGAAAGTCACCAGTTCGCTGGTGGCTTTTTTTATATCAGCTGAAGACAATATATTTATAATTAAGTGTATTATATACATTTATTAAAAATAGAATGTTATATTTGCTTTGAGCAGAATTAGAATTTAAGTCTAAGTAAAGTTCTGATTTCAAAAGTGATTTTAAATTTTGCCTTATGAAAAAAATCTTCCTGAATATATCAATCTTCATCTGCGCCTTCTCATCCGCACAAACATTCAAACATCCATTCCAAAACCCTAAACTTCCTGTTGAACAAAGAATCGAAAATCTTCTCGGATTATTAACGGTAGATGAAAAAATCGGAATGATGATGGACAATTCAAAAGCAGTTCCTAGATTAGATATTCCTGGTTACGGCTGGTGGAATGAAGCGCTTCACGGCGTGGCAAGAGCAGGAACGGCCACCGTTTTTCCACAGGCAATCGGAATGGCGGCAACCTGGGACGTCCCGGAACATCTCAAAACTTTTGAAATGATTTCTGATGAAGCCAGAGCAAAATACAATAAATCTTTTGACGAATCTCAGAAAACAGGTCGTTACGAAGGTTTGACTTTCTGGACGCCGAATATCAATATTTTCCGCGATCCGAGATGGGGAAGAGGTCAGGAAACCTATGGTGAGGATCCTTATTTGACATCAGTTTTAGGTGTTGCAGCCGTAAAAGGTTTGCAGGGAAATGATCCGAAATATTTCAAAACCCACGCCTGCGCCAAACATTTTGCCGTTCACAGCGGCCCGGAATGGAACCGACATTCTTACAACGCCGAAGTTTCCAAAAGAGATTTATACGAAACCTACCTTCCGGCTTTCAAAGCACTGATTTTAGAAGGAAATGTGCGGGAAGTGATGTGCGCTTACAATGCATTCGACGGGCAGCCTTGCTGTGCCAACAATACTTTATTGACAGAAATTCTTCGTGGAAAATGGAACTACGACGGAATGGTCGTTTCCGATTGCTGGGCTTTGGCGGATTTCTATCAGAAACAATACCACGGAACGCATCCTGATGAAAAAAGTACTGCCGCAGATGCTTTGAAACATTCCACAGATTTAGAATGTGGCGATACGTATAATAATTTAAATAAATCTTTAGCAAGCGGTTTAATCACAGAGAAAGACATCGATATTTTGATGAGAAGAATTCTGAAAGGCTGGTTTGAACTGGGAATGCTTGATCCAAAATCTTCCGTTCATTGGAATTCAATTCCATATTCTGTTGTGGATTCTGAAGAGCATAAAAAACAGGCTCTAAAAATGGCTCAGAAATCAATTGTATTGATGAAAAACGAGAATAATGTTTTGCCTTTAAATAAAAATATCAAGAAAATCGCAGTTGTTGGTCCAAATGCTGATGACGGACTAATGCAGTTGGGAAATTACAACGGAACACCTTCCATAATCATCACTATTTTGGGCGGAATTAAAACTAAATTTCCAAACGCAGAAATCATTTATGAAAAAGGAACCGAAGTTGCCGACCCATCTTCCAGAACTTCGCTTTACCAAAACTTTTTAAGCCAGAAAAACGGCGAAAAAGGAATGAAAGTTACATTTTTCAACAATAATGAATTTAAAGGAACTCCCGCTAATATTTCAGTCAATAAAGCTGGAATCAATTACAACAGTTTCGGCGGAACTCAGCTTGCCCCGAATGTTGGAAGAGAAAATACTTCGGCGATTATTTCAGGAGTTTTCAAAAGCTCTTACACCGGCGATGTTATTCTTTCGCCTTCAACGTCCGATATTTACACACTTTTTGTTGATGGGAAAGAAATCGCCACCAGAAAAGGTCCCGATGCAAGACATCCGTCAGAATTCCCTGTGAAAATGGAGAAAGACAAAGAATATCAAATTGAATTACGTCACACTCAGAAAGGAAAGTATGTAAGCATCACATTTGACGTGTACACAAAAGACCCTGTCAATTTTGCTGCGGTTAGGGAAAAAGTGAAAGATGCGGATGTCATTATCTTTGCAGGCGGACTTTCGCCAAGTCTGGAAGGCGAAGAAATGTTGGTCAGTGCCGAAGGTTTCAAAGGTGGCGACAAAACATCCATCGACCTTCCAAAAGTTCAGCGTGAATTGCTGGCTGAATTAAGAAAAACGGGAAAACCAGTCGTTTTTGTGCTTTGTACGGGAAGTTCACTTGGTTTGGAACAGGACGAAAAAAATTATGATGCCTTATTAAACGCTTGGTATGGCGGACAATCCGGCGGAACGGCTGTCGCAAATGTTTTGGCAGGCGATTACAATCCATCAGGAAAATTACCGGTTACCTTTTATAAAAATCTTGCACAGCTCGACAATAACCTTTCAAAAACCAGCAAACATCAGGGCTTTGAAAATTACGATATGCAGGGCAGAACCTACCGTTATATGACCGAAAAACCTTTGTACGCTTTCGGACACGGGTTGAGTTATTCAAAATTTAATTATGGTGATGCTAAATTGAGTAAAAATACCATCAATACGAATGAAAATTTAAATATTACAATTCCTGTCAAGAATATTTCAAAGATAGACGGAGAAGAAGTGATTGAAGTTTATGTGAAAAGAAATAATGATGCTTTGGCTCCTGTAAAGACTTTGAGGGCTTTCGAAAGAGTGTTCATCAAAGCAGGTGAAACGAAAAATGTTCAGCTTACTGTTTCTAATGATTCTTTCAAATTTTATGATGAAAAAGTGGATGATTTGGCTTCAAAGGCAGGCAACTACACCATTTTCTACGGCGGAACTTCTGATGAATCAGGGTTAAAAAGTATTTTAATGAAAGTCAATTAAACAGCCATCAGGCTACGAAACCTTATAGGTTTTTAAAACCTATAAGGTTTATCAATCAAAATTCAACTTTTCAACTCAAAATGAAAATAAAATCCAAAATATTCACTACCATTATTTCTCTGAGTGTAACATTCCTTTCAGCGCAAAATGGGAATTTTCAAAAGCATTTCCTCGATTTAGACGGAACTTCCACCAACATCAAAATTCAGCCAACGATGTATGGGATTTTCTTCGAAGATATCAACTTTGCCGCAGACGGAGGATTGTACGCCGAACTCATCAAAAACCGGAGTTTCGAATTTGATGAACCTTTGACAGGCTGGAAACAACCTAATACAAAAACACTTTCTCCAAACTTGGATTCCGGTTTTCTGACGATTATCACAGATAAATCCAAAACAAATAAAAACTACGCAAGAATAACGGTTTGGAATGACAAAAACTATTCGCTGGAAAATGAAGGTTTTAGAGGAATCGGGCTTCATCAGGGTGAAAAATATGATTTCAATTTTAATTTAGAAAATATTTCGGGAAGCATCTCTGCGGTCAACGCAAGTCTTGTGGATGAAGACGGTAAGGTCATTTCTTCGGTTTCAACAATCATAAAAGGTGGCGGCTGGCAAAAATACAACTTGGTTTTCGTCCCAAAATCTACGGTTGAAAAAGCCAAACTACAACTCACTTTCACCGGAAAAGGCGTAGTGAATATGGATATGATTTCACTCTTCCCACAAGATACCTGGAAAGGTAAAAAAGGCGGAATGCGAAAAGATTTGGTGCAAAAATTATACGATTTGCAACCCGGGTTTTTACGTTTTCCCGGCGGATGTATTGTTGAAGGACGAACTTTGGCAGAGCGCTATCAATGGAAAAAAACAATCGGAAAAGTAGAAGACCGAGAAAATCTCATCAATAAATGGAACAATGGATTTGCCCATCGTTTAACACCGGATTATTGGCAGTCTTTCGGCTTAGGATTTTTTGAATATTTCCAACTTTCGGAAGATTTGGGAGCAGAACCGCTTCCGATTTTAAGTTGCGGAATGGCGTGTCAGTTTAACACGGCTGAACTTGTGAAAATGGAAGATTTAGACCCTTATGTTCAGGATGCTTTGGATTTAATTGAATTTGCCAATGGAGATTCCAACTCAAAATGGGGAAAAATTCGAACTGAAATGGGACATCCGAAACCATTTAATATGAAATATATCGGCGTTGGTAACGAGCAGTGGGGCGAGGATTATATAGAAAGATATAAAGTTTTCGAAAAGGCGATTCACGATAAATATCCGAACATCCAAATTATCTCAGGCAGCGGACCGTCGCCTGACGGAGAATTCTTCGATTATGGCTGGAAAGAACTCAAAAAACTGAATGCACAAATCGTCGATGAACATTACTACAATTCGCCTGAGTGGTTTTTTAAAAATGCCGACAGATACGATAAATACGACAGAAGAGGACCAAAAGTTTTTGCCGGAGAATATGCAGCGCAGTCAGTCGGCGTTGTAAAACCTGACAATAAAAATAACTGGCAAACCGCACTTTCCGAAGCCGCTTTTATGACCGGATTGGAACGCAATGCAGACGTTGTAACGATGACTTCCTATGCACCGCTTTTGGCGCACGCAGACGGATGGCAATGGACGCCGGATTTGATTTGGTTTAATAATTTGAAATCTTATGCGACTCCGAATTATTATGTTCAGAAATTATTTTCCAAGAACAAAGGAACTGATTTAATTAAAATCACCGAAAACGGAAATGTTTTAACAGGTCGGAATAATCTCTACGCATCGGCAGTTAAGGACAGTAAAAGTGGTGAAACCATCATCAAATTGGTTAATTCAGACGCACAGCAATCTTCAGTTGAAATCAATCCGAAAAATATAAAATCGGGCAGTCAATTGACCAAAATTATCCTGACTTCTGCAGGTCTTTCTGATGAAAATAATTTCCAGACCGAGAATATTAAACCTGTTGAGGAAACGCAGGTATTGAAAAAAGGGAAAATTTCAGTGGATATTCCGGCAAATTCTTTAGTGATTCTTAAGATTAAATGACGCTAAAGCCCATCGATAAAGAAAAAAATAAAATTAAGTGTAATTATTACATTTATTTAAAATAGAATCTTATATTTGTTTTATCTCAAAAGCAGGAATGTGAAGATTTCTTTAAGTTAAATGAAAACTTACCGCCAAATCTTTGCCGATTGCCACAATAATCTAATAAATCTCTTTCTTTAATGAAAAAATACGTTATCGGCTTAGACTATGGAACAGATTCTGTTCGAGCCGTTTTGATTGATACGGAAAACGGTGCAGAATTGGCGACTTCCGTAAGCTATTACCAAAGATGGAAAGAAGGAAAGTTTTGCAAGCCGGAACAAAATCAATTTCGTCAGCATCCGCTCGACCATATCGAAGGCTTGGAAAAAACAATTTCAACCGTCGTAAAAGAAAGTGGCGTTGCACCTGAAAATATCGTCAGCATTTGCATTGATACCACTGGTTCATCACCGCTTCCGGTCAACAAAGACGGAATTGCCTTGTCACTTTTGTCTGAATTTTCAGAAAATCCGAACGCAATGATGGTTTTGTGGAAAGACCATACTTCTATCAGTGAAGCCGAAGAAATCAATAATTTGGTGAGAAACTGGGGCGGCGAAGATTATACAAAATTCGAAGGCGGAATCTATTCTTCCGAATGGTTTTGGGCGAAAATTCTTCACGTCCATCGAGAAGATGAAAAAGTGAAAAATGCGGCTTACAGCTGGATGGAACATTGCGATTACATCACGTTTCTTCTTTCCGACCATCAGGATTTGGCGACTTTCAAGAGAAGCCGTTGCGCCGCAGGTCACAAAGCAATGTGGCACGAATCGTGGGACGGACTGCCTTCCAAAGATTTTCTTTCACAACTAGATTTGTCTCTGGCAGAACTTCGTGACAGATTGTACGATAAAACCTTTACTTCCGACGAAGTTGCCGGAAATCTGAATGAAGAATGGGCTGAAAAATTAGGCTTAACAACCAACACCGTAATCGCCGTCGGAACTTTCGATGCGCATTCCGGAGCGGTAGGCGCAAAAGTCGAGGAGAATACGCTGATTAGAATTATGGGAACGTCAACTTGCGATATTATGGTCGCTCCCAACAAAATTATCGGCGACAAAACTGTCAAAGGAATTTGTGGACAGGTCGATGGTTCTGTGATTTCTGGATTGACTGGTTTGGAGGCGGGTCAATCTGCATTCGGTGATTTGTTGGCTTGGTACAAAGATATTCTGATGTGGCCAACTCAAAATATTCTGATGAATTCTACTATCATCGATGACAATCAAAAACAACTATTAAAAGAAGAATTAGAAAACAATCTCATCCGAAATCTTACTTTGGAAGCCGAAAAAATCCCTCTTTCCGAAGCCGTTCCGATAGCGCTGGACTGGATTAACGGACGAAGAACACCCGATGCCAATCAGGAACTGAAAATGGCGATTAACAATCTTTCGTTGGGCACAAAAGCACCACATATTTTCAAAGCTTTGGTCAATGCCATTTGTTTCGGTTCCAAAAAAATCGTTGACCGCTTTGAAGAAGAAGGTATAAAAATCGAAAAAGTGATAGGTATTGGAGGTGTCGCCAGAAAATCGCCGTTTATTATGCAGACTTTAGCCAACGTTCTCAATATGCCGATTATCGTGGCAGAATCAGACCAGGCTCCGGCTTTGGGTGCCGCCATTTATGCCGCCGTGGCCGCAGGAATTTATCCAAATGTTCAGGAAGCAAGCCAAAAAATGGGTTCCGATTTCGAAGCTGAATATTTCCCACAGACAGAAAAGGTAGAACAATATGCAGAACTGATGAACCAATATCAGATTCTCGCAGATTTCACTGAAAATAGTATCAAATCTAAGAAAAAGTTAACGGTTGATAGTTTGTAATTGATAGAAATTTCAAAAGTAAAAACCAACAATCAACAACCAAAAACTATCAACCAAAATTATTATGGCAGCTTTATCCGCCCTCCGTTCCCGCTTTTTTGTTCCGCTTCGCTACACAAAAAGAGCTCCACTCAGGTCGGGCTGCAGATTCAGGATAAAACACAATCAATTATAAACAAAAAGTTTGTCATTCCGCTGGAATCACTACAAAGCTTGCTTAGATTCCTACGGAATGACAAACGAAAGTTTAAAAACAACAAAAATGAGCATCTATAAAGAACTAAAAAGAGAATGTTACGAAGCCAATATGCAGCTTGATGCCTTGAAGCTGGTCGTTTACACATTCGGAAATGTAAGCGCGGTTGACCGTCACAAAGGAATCTTTGCTATCAAACCGAGCGGTGTTCCTTACGAACTTTTAAAACTGGAAGACATCGTGATATTAGATTATGATGCCAAAGTGGTTGAAGGAAATTTAAAACCGTCTTCCGATACCAAAACTCACGCTTATCTTTATAAAAACTGGGAAAATATTGGTGGAATTTCGCACACGCACGCTATTTATTCCGTTGCTTGGGCACAGGCTCAGCTTGATATTCCGATTTTCGGAACGACTCACGCAGATCATCTGACTTCAGATATTCCGTGCGCACCGCCAATGCGGGATGATTTAATCGAAGGAAATTACGAATACAACACAGGAATCCAGATTTTGGAATGCTTTGAAGATAAAAATCTTTCTTACGAAGAAGTAGAAATGGTGCTCATTGGAAATCACGGACCTTTCACTTGGGGAAAAAACGCTGATAAAGCCGTTTACAACAGCAAAGTTCTCGAAACCATTGCAGAAATGGCGTATCGAACAAGACAAATTAATCCGGATGCTACACGGTTAAAAGATTCATTAATCAAAAAACATTACGAACGCAAACACGGCAAAAATGCTTATTACGGCCAGTAAAACATTTATAACTCATAACTCATAATTCATCATTATAAAATATGCTAACACCTCTCAATACCAAAGAAATCTGGTTCATCACCGGAAGCCAACATTTATACGGACCTGAAACATTGGCTCAGGTTGCAGAACATTCAGCGAAAATTGTGGAAGCTTTGAATGCTTCTTCACAGATTCCTGTGAAAGTCGTTTTGAAGCCAACCGTAAAAACGACGGAAGAAATTTTCGAAACCTTAACTGCCGCCAATTTCGCAAAAGACTGCATCGGAATCGTAACCTGGATGCACACTTTTTCACCGGCAAAAATGTGGATTCGTGGATTGACCGCTTTGCAAAAACCAATGCTGCATCTTCATACGCAGTTCAACCAGGATATTCCGTGGTCTACGATGGATATGAATTTTATGAACCTGAACCAGGCTGCGCACGGCGACAGAGAATTCGGATTTATGGTGAGCCGTCTCCGCAAAAACAGAAAAGTTGTGGTTGGACATTGGGCTGAGGAAAGAGTTCAAAAACAAATCGGAGACTGGAGTAGAGTGGCTGCAGGTTGGGACGATTGGCAAGGTGCAAAATTTGTCCGTTTTGGTGACAATATGAGATATGTAGCTGTAACCGATGGCGACAAAGTGGAAGCGGAAACCAAGTTTGGATTTTCGGTTAATACTTGGGGAATCGGGGATTTGGTAAGCATTGTCAATTCTATTGGCGATGGTGAAATCAAAACTTTAATTGAAGAATATGAATCTTCATACAAAATGGCAGAATCTCTTCTTTCAGGCGGAAGCAACAGAAAATCACTTGAAGCAGCTGCAAGAATTGAATTGGGTCTAGAAAAATTCCTCAAAGACGGAAATTTCAAAGGTTTCTCGGATACCTTCGAAGACCTTCACGGTTTGGAACAATTACCTGGAATTGCAGTTCAGAGATTAATGGAAAAAGGTTACGGATTCGCTGGAGAAGGCGACTGGAAAACAGCTGCGTTAGTTCGTGCAATGAAAACAATGGGACAAGGTCTGGAAGGCGGAAATGCTTTTATGGAAGATTATACGTACCATTTAAATCCATCAAATCCGTCCGTTTTAGGTTCTCATATGTTGGAAGTTGACCCTGTTTTGGCGGTTGACAAACCATCCTGTGAAATACATCCGCTAGGAATTGGCGGAAAAGCTGACCCAGTTCGTTTGGTTTTTAATTCGAGAGGAAATATTGATTCTTTGAACGCCGCTTTGATGGATTTCGGGAATCATTTCAGACTATTAATCAATAAAACAAAAGCGTTGGAAATCATCGAAGAATTACCAAAACTTCCTGTGGCAAGAGTTCTTTGGAAACCGCTTCCGGACTTGTACACAGCTGCCGAAGCTTGGATTTTAGCTGGTGGAGCGCATCACACGTGTTACAGTGAAAACATCACTGCAGAGCAATTGGAAGATTTTGCGGAAATTGCAGGAATTGAATCTCTGATTATTGATGAAGATACAAAAATCCGTGATTTTAAGAATACGCTTCGCTGGAATGAAATATATTATCGTTAAACTTGCAAAACTTCTAAAAAATGAGAAAAACAAGTATCAACCTGATAATTCTTTTTGCCGTTTTATGTATTTTCGGGTGCAATAAAAAAGAAGATCAATCAAAAACTCAACCGGAAACAATGGAAAACATACAGGTTTCAGATTACGGAGTCACATCAAAAGGCGATTCCATCAAAAAATATACTTTGACTAATAAAAACGGGATGAAGCTGGAAGTCATTAATTTCGGCGGAATTATCACTTCACTTACCGCTCCCGATAAAAACGGAAAATACGACGATGTGGTTTTAGGTTTTACCAAACCTGAAGATTATTTTAACGGAAATCCTTATTATTTCGGAGCTTTGATTGGTCGTTACGGAAACAGAATTGCGAATGCGAAGTTCACTTTGGAAGGTAAATCGTATGACATCGACAAAAATGACGGTCCAAACAGTCTTCACGGTGGAAAAGAAGGATTCCACACCAAATTCTGGAATATCGAACCTATAAAAAATGCTAAATTTCCAACATTGAAACTGACTTACACAAGTGAAGACGGTGAAGACGGTTATCCCGGGAAATTATCGACAACAGTTTTGTACACTTTGACGGACGACAACGCGCTTGAAATTTCTTACGAAGCGGAAACCGATAAACTGACTGTGGTGAATTTAACTCAACATTCATATTTCAATCTTTCAGGGAATTTCTCAAAAACCATTCTTGACCACGAATTGCAGATTAATGCAGATAAATTCACACCGGTTAATGAAACTTTAATTCCGACTGGAGAACAGAAAGCGGTGAAAGGAAGTCCTTTTGATTTCACAGTTTCAAAGGCTATCGGAAAAGATATCAATGCAGAAGACGACCAACTGAAAAAAGGAAAAGGTTACGACCACAATTGGATTTTAAACGGAAGTGGATTAAGAAGTATTGCCAAAGTTTATCATCCTGAATCAGGGAGAATAATGGAAGTTTTGACCGATGAACCTGGCGTTCAGTTCTATTCTGGAAACTTTTTGGATGGAAAATTTGATACTAAAACCGGTGGAAAAAATGAATTCAGAACAGGTTTTTGTCTGGAAACTCAACACTTCCCGGATTCCCCAAATCAGCCTTTATTTCCTTCAACAGAGTTGAAGCCGGGTCAAAAATATCAGTCAAAAACGATTTATAAATTCTCAGTTAAAAAATAAGTATGGGAAATTTAGCAACTATAGATATCATCATATTTTTAATTTATTTTGTGGTGGTAGCCGGTTACGGAATCTGGATTTATAACAGAAAAAAATCCAGTGCAACAGGCAGTAAAGATTATTTTCTTGCCGAAGGTTCATTGACGTGGTGGGCGATTGGAGCGAGTTTAATTGCTTCCAATATTTCAGCGGAACAGTTTATTGGAATGTCCGGAGAAGGATTTTTTGTCGGAATTGCCGTTGCGGCTTACGAATGGCTTGCTGCAATTGCACTGATTATCATTGCAGTTTGGTTCATCCCGATTTATCTGAAAAACAAGATTTATACGATGCCACAATTTCTGGAAACCCGTTATAACAAATCTGTTTCTCTGATTATGGCGGTATTCTGGCTGTTTTTATATGTGATTGTAAATTTAACCTCAATCCTTTATTTAGGAGCTTTGGCAATAGACACTTTATTAGGCGGCGATAATCTCCACATCATTATGATTGGATTGCTTCTAATGGCTTTATTAATAGGTCTTGGCGGAATGAAAGTAATCGGTTACACCGATGTAATTCAGGTGGCGGTTTTGATAATTGGAGGATTTGCAACCGTTTATATGGCGCTTCAGATTGTTGACCAGAGAATCAACGGAGCGGCCGTAGGAAATGCTTTTGCAGGTTTCCAGACCTTAATGAACGAGGCTCCGCAACATTTCAAACTGATGTTGGATAAACCTGTGAAAACAACCACCACTTTGGCAATGCCTGAGAATCTGGATGTTCAGAAATATGTGGTTTTACCGGGCTTGGCGATGTATTTTGCCGGACAGTGGATTGTAAACCTGAATTATTGGGGCTGTAATCAATACATCACACAACGTGCTTTAGGAGCTGATTTGAAAACGGCAAGAACCGGAATTTTATTCGCAGGATTCTTAAAATTATTTATGCCAATCATCGTGATGCTTCCGGGGATTGCAGCTTACGTTTTATATACAAAAGGACATTTGCCAGGTTTCAATGGTGTAAAAGATGGTGCATATTCAGCTATTTTAGGATTTTTGCCAACTGGTCTGAAAGGTCTTGCTGTAGCGGCTTTGACAGCGGCAATCGTTGCTTCATTGGCAGGAAAAGTGAACAGTATTTCTACGATTTTTACATTAGATATTTATAAAAAATATTTAAAAGCTGATGCAACAGAAATCCAAATGGTGAGAACAGGACGTTGGGCAATTATTATCGCAATGGCTGTTGCTTTGGCCTTTACCTGGACAGATGTTCTGGGAATCGGAGGAGAAGGTGGTTTCACATTCATCCAGAAATATACAGGATTTATTAGTCCTGGTGTTTTTGCAATGTTCATTTTAGGAATGTTTTGGAAAAGAACCACTGGAGCAGCAGCTTTGGTCGGTGTGATTTTAGGTTTCGTTTTAGCGATATTTTTCAACAGCTTTGCTGTGGAAATTTTCGGGAAAGAAACTTGGTTGTACACCGCATTTACTTACGAAAAGTTGGAAAATGGCATAGTTCATACAATTACAGAAATTCCGTTTTTGATTAATATGGGATGGTCATTTTTCTTCACTGTTCTTACGATGGTTGGGATAAGTCTTGCCGGTCCGAAAGTGAATCCGAAAGCATTTGCTATTGACTCTACAATGTTCAAAGTGGATAACAGAACTTTGGTTTTAATTGTAGTCACTTTACTTTTACTGACCGCTATTTATGTGAGGTTCTGGTAAAATTTAATTTAATAAAATATGAATGCAGGATGCCAAATTGGTGTCCTGTTTTTTTATTTGCTAGTAGTTAACTATATTTCGTTAATTATTGATAAATTTATATAATTAGAAATTAGTAGTTGAAATGACAAGTGAAAACAGAAGTAAAAAAATATTCCTTTCCTATTCATTAGTGGATAAAAATAAAGCATTAGAAATTGCTGAAAGACTTGAAGGAACTGGATTTGATATTGTAACTGATTACAAAAATATTTCTTACGGGGATAATATTTTTGATGATGTAAAATATTTATTTCAATCGAGTGATTTTGTTCTTATATTATTGTCAAAATCACTATTTGAATCATCTAATTTTAAATTTGAATATACAAAAGAGTTTTTTCAGCAAACCCGACAAAGAAAAATCTCAGTCATTCCTGTATTAATAGAGAAATGCAATATTCCAAGCGATTTTCTTGAATATGAAATTTTCAACTTAACAATAGATTATGAGAGAAATCTGGAAAAGCTTTTACAAAGAATTAAAACTATACCAGAAATCTCATTTGATAGTTTGAGCCCAAGAGGTTTCGAAGAAATAATATATGATTTATTAAAAGCATACAATTTCAAGAATATAAAACGAGAAATTAGATTAAATGATAAGGGTGTAGATTTTATAGCTGAATTTTTTTCAAGCAATCCTTTCGGTCAAAAGAAAAAAGAGATATGGATGATAGAAACTAAATTTTATTCAGAATCAAGATTTGATATCAAAACTGTAAAGCAAGTTGTAGACCTCTATAAATATATTAATAAGGAAGATGCAAAATTATTATTGATAACTAATAGCCAATTAAATTCTGTTGTTGAAGATTATTTAGAAGATATTAGGAAGCAAAGTTATTTAGATATTGTAGTAGTGGACGGTCTTCTTTTAAAAAAGTTAATAGCTAAGAAAAAAACAATTTTGAATAAATATTTTCTCAAATGAATCAGGTAAATATATTTATTCAACAATTGGATGATTGTCCTTTAGGAACCGCAGGTTGGAGCCAATTTGAAACTATTTGTACAGAAATTTTAAAATTTCTTTTTGTACCCCCTTTGAATAATCCGTCAAGACAGGGCAGAACGTATTCGGGAGTAAATAGAATGGATGCCATATTTCCAAATCGTAATATTACTTCAAATGATAATAATGATAGCAAAAACTGGCATCATTTATTTCTAGAACTTAATGCTAGAATGGTTTTGTTTGAATTTAAAAATTATAATAATACTGAAATTGGGCACGAAGAAGTAAACCAAACAAGAAATTATTTAACGGAGCCTATGGGGAAATTAGCAATTATGGTTTGTAGTAAACTACCAAATGAATCAGCTCATAGGCAACGTAATACAATCTACTCTACCAATGAAAAAAAAGTTATTTTATTTTTAACAAAAGACCACTTAAAAGAAATGTTAATAATGAAAGATAGGGGTGAACAACCATCTGATTTGATTGTAGATTTAATAGAAAAATTTTATATTCAACACGAATAATTATGTAAATGTTAATCTAAATCTTAAACATAAACCCCTCCGCAAGCTTTTTCTTATATTTTTCCTCATCGAAACGGTACAGAAAAGAACCTTTTTTAGACGAGGTCATATCCTTTTCCTCAGTTTTCACAAGAATATCCAACGCATTGATTTTACTGATGAAATTCCGTTTATCGTACTGCTCATTGAAAATGGCTTCATATAAACTCTGCAGATCTTTCATCGTGAATTTTTCCGGCAAAAGTTCAAACCCGATTGGTCTCGTGGAAGCTCTTCTTCTCAGTCTCAGAACCGCATCTTTCACCATTTCGTTGTGGTCGAAAATTAAAGTCGGAAAATCCTGAAGGTCAAACCATTTTGCGCTGTATTTTTCATTGATTTGAATATTTTTTTCAATATTAATCAAAGCGTAATACGAAATCGACATAATTCTGGCAGTCGGCTCACGGTCGATTTGAGTGTAGGAATTGAGTTGTTCCAAATAGATATTTTCCAGTCCGGTAAGTGTATTCAGGACGCGGTGTGCCGCTTCATCGGAGGTTTCTTCGTTCCCGATAAAACCGCCCATCAATGACCATTCTCCCATTTTCGGCTCAAAATTTCTCTGAACAAGAAGTATTTTAAGATTTTCGCCGTCAAAACCGAAAATAATGCAGTCAACAGCTACCAAATGTCGTGGGAAATGAGAATAGTCTTGGGTCATCGATTATAATTTTTTACAAAGTTAAAGCTTTTATCCTTTGATTTAGTGATTGATATTATTTAAATGTATTTTATACACTTTATTTTTTGCTTTATTTTTTGAATTTATCCAAATTTCATCTTTTACAGCAATGTTTTGGGAGCAATAAAATCTGATTTTTCTTAAATTTTAATCATAAATCATATTAAATAGAGATGAATCTAATGTTAAAAATATGTTAAAATAAATTTTCTTATCATTTTTAAAAGCATAATTACTCTTTAGTAGACTTAATCTGAAAAATACGATAAGCTATTGACGTAATTTTCAATACCATTCCTGAAATGCTCTATATCCATTTTTACATAGGTAGTTTCGTTGTATCAGTCTGATTATGCTTATTTTTAATAATCGTTATTTTTATGATAAGCCCAACTAATCTTAATGGCTTTTTCCAAACTTTAAAATAAGAATATTTTCGATTTTTTAGGCTAATTTTCCAAAATTCTTTGTCATTCAGATTCTTTCTTATATTTTAGAAATGTAGAAATAACATTTATTAATGAACAAAAAATCACTAATATTATTTTTAGGCTTTACTTCGCTTGCTTTCGGACAGGTGAAGAAAAACGTCAGCTACTTTCCACTCAACAAAGTTCATTTGTCAGAAAGCGTTTTCAGCCAAGCGATGCAGACTGACGAAAATTATATAATGTCGATGGACGCAGACCGTTTGCTCGTTCCATATCTGAAAGAAGCAGGACTCAATCCAAAAAAAGAGAATTACCCGAACTGGGAAAATACAGGATTAGACGGTCATATCGGCGGACATTATATTTCGGCTTTGGCGTTAATGTACGCTTCTACAGGTGATACAAAAGTGAAACAGCGACTGGATTATATGATTGACGAGCTGGAACGTTGCCAGAGTCTTTCAGGAAACGGCTATATTTCTGGTGTTCCAAACGGAAAAAAAATCTGGAAAGAAATCGCTGATGGCAATATCCGTGCGGCGACTTTCGGGTTGAATGACCGTTGGGTTCCGTTGTATAATATTCACAAGACATATTCAGGGTTAAGAGACGCTTATTGGTATGCAGGAAATGAGAAAGCAAAAAAAATGCTTGTCAAGCTTACCGACTGGATGGCAAATGAAGTTTCCGGACTTTCCGATGACCAGATTCAGGAAATGTTGAAAAGCGAGCACGGCGGACTGAACGAAGTTTTTGCCGATGTTTATGACATTACCAATAATGAAAAATATCTGAAGTTAGCGCACCGTTTTTCACATCAGGCGATTTTAAATCCATTGTTGATTCACGAAGATAAACTGACAGGAATCCACGCCAATACGCAGATTCCGAAAGTGATTGGTTTCAAAAGAATTGCCGATTTGGAACATAATAAAGAATGGAGCAGTGCAGCAGATTTTTTCTGGGCTAATGTGACTCAAAAACGTTCAGCAATTATCGGCGGAAACAGTGTGAGCGAACATTTTAATTCCATCAGTGATTTCAGTGGAATGATTAAAAGTATCGAAGGTCCCGAAACCTGCAATACCTACAATATGCTGAAGCTGACCAAAGAACTTTTCGCCACCAATCCGAAGTCATCTTATCTAGATTATTACGAAAGAGCTTTATACAATCATATTCTTTCCACCCAAAATCCTGAAAAAGGCGGTTTTGTGTATTTCACGCCGATGCGTCCCGGTCATTACCGAGTATATTCTCAGCCAGAAACCAGCTTCTGGTGTTGCGTAGGTTCGGGAATGGAAAATCACGCCAAATATGGTGAAATGATTTATGCAAAATCGGATAACGATTTGTATGTCAATCTGTTTATTCCTTCTGTTTTAAAATGGTCTGAAAAGAAATTGGTGTTAAGACAGGAAAATAATTTTCCTCATACGCCTTCTACAAAATTAATTTTTGACCTTGCCCCAAAATCCGAAATCAATTTAAAATTAAGAATACCGGAATGGACAAATACTTCGCAGATAGTCGTTTCCGTTAATTCAAAAAACATCAATATTCCTGTCGATTCTGACGGTTATATCAATATCAAAAGAAAATGGAAAAAAGGCGATGTTATCGAAATGAAAATGCCAATGCACCTTTCAACAGAGCAACTTCCAGACAAATCTGACTATTTTGCTTTCAAATATGGTCCAATCGTTTTAGCCGCAACTTACGGAACAGAAAATCAGGACGGACTTTTTGCAGATGACAGCCGTGGCGGACATATTGCACACGGAAAGCAAATTCCTTTAAATGAAATCCCGACTATTTTGGGAAGTTCAGAAGCTGTGATTAATCATTTGGAAGCAATTAATGGCGAAGATTTAACATTTAAATTAAAAGGTTTATATCCTCAAAATAAATTTGCTGACGGATTGAAACTTGTTCCTTTTTACAAAATTCACGAGCAACGTTATATCATTTATTTCCCGCAGGCGACTCAGGATAAAATCGAAATGATTCAAAAGCAGAAAGCCAAAGATGAAGCGGAAATCCGAAAACTGGATGACATTACGACAGATAAAATCCAACTGGGCGAGCAACAGCCGGAATCTGACCATTTTTTCGACAGCAAAGATTCCAACACTGGTTATATGGAAGACCGTCATTTCCGTGAGGCAAAAGGCTGGTTCAGTTATCAGATGAAAAATAAGGAGAAGAATGCAAAATATCTGTACATCACGTATTTTGACACCAATAATAATCGTGCTTTGAATGCAGAAATCAACGGAATTAAAGCATTCTCAAAAGATTTTGATGGAAAAATGGGCGGTTCTCCACAAACTTTACTCATTCCGATTCCTGAATCTGAAAGTCGTAAAGAAATCCTGAATATCAAATTTAATTCAGGTGAAAAATCATTAACGCCAAAAATCATCGAAGTGAGATTGTTGAATCAAATGCCGGATAAAAACTAAAAATAACTGCAGAATCAAATTTGCTATGAAAAATAAACTTTTTTTTAAAATATTAATTTTATTCGTCGGCTTGCTCTGCATTTCGTTGAATGCAAAAGTTAAACTTCCGGCTTTGGTTTCAGATGGAATGATTTTACAGAGAAATCAAAAATTAAACATTTGGGGGAAAGCCGATGCCAACGAAAAAGTAGAAGTGAAATTCCTTAACAAAAATTATAAAACCTCGGCAGACCCAACCGGAAACTGGAAAATCACACTTCCCGAGCAGAAAGCCGGAGGTCCTTACACAATGACCATCAACGAAATCACCCTGAAAGACATTATGATTGGCGAAGTTTGGTTGGCTTCCGGACAATCCAATATGGAATTGCCGATGCGAAGACTGACTCCGCTTTACGCCAACGAAATCAAAAACGCCAACAACCAAAATATTCGTTTTTTTACGGTTCCTCAGAAGTATAATTTCAAATCACCTCAGACCGAATTGGACGGTGGAAAATGGGAAGCGACAAATCCTCAAACCATTTTGAATTTCTCAGGTGTTGCTTATTTTTTTGCTAAAGATATCAGTGAAAAAGAAAAAGTAGCGGTCGGAATTATTCATTCAAGTTTGGGAGGTTCCCCGATTCAGGCGTGGATGGACGAAAATTCTTTGAAAAAATATCCCGAATATTTAGATGAAGCCAAAAAATGGCAGAATGATGATTTAATCAAATCAACAGAATCTTCTGAACAGGCATTGAGCAAAGCTTGGTACGCAGAATTGGACCAAAGTGATATCGGTCTCAATCAGCATTGGGAAAAATTTGATTTAAATGATTCGGATTGGAAAACGATGAATATTCCCGCTTCTTGGGAAGATAAAGAAGGTTCTTTCGATGGTTCAGTTTGGTTCAGAAAAGAAATTACTTTAACTAAAAATCAAGCTGGGAAAGCAGCTTTTTTAAATCTTGGAAGAATAAAAGATGCGGATGTAACCTACATCAACGGAACAAAAGTCGGAAATGTAACTTACGAATATCCGCCAAGATGGTATGATGTTCCTGCGGGAGTTTTGAGAGAAGGCAAAAACGTAATTGCCATAAGAATTTCCAACGGCAGCGGAAAAGGACAATTCATCGCAGACAAACCTTATTACCTTGAAATCGACGGACAAAAAATCGATTTAAAATCCGAATGGAAATATAAAATCGGGGCAAAAGTCGACAGAATGGCTCCCGGACAAACCTTCATCCGTTGGAAACCGACTGGTTTGTACAATGCGATGATTAATCCTTTAATTAACTACAACATCAAGGGCGCGCTTTGGTATCAGGGTGAAAGCAACACCGGAAAACCTAAAGAATACGGCGATTTGCTGACAACAATGATTGCCGACTGGAGAAGCAAATGGAACAATAAAGAAATGCCGTTTTTCACCGTTCAGTTAGCCAATTTTATGGAAGCGAAATCTCAACCGGTTGAAAGCAATTGGGCAGAACTGAGAGACCAGCAACGTCAGGTTTCCCTTAAAGTTCCGAACGCCGGACTTGCCGTAATTATCGACATCGGAGAATGGAATGACATTCATCCTTTAAACAAAAAAACAGTAGGAGACAGACTTGCTTTGCAGGCAATGAAAATTGCGTATGGAAAAAATGTGATTGTAGACGGACCGGTTTATCAATCAATAAAAATTGACGGAAATAAAATATCTCTTTCCTTCAAAAATGGGACTGACGATTTTGCACCTGTTTCAGAATTAAAAGGTTTCGCCATCAAAAATTCCGATGGAAACTGGTCTTGGGCAAAAGCAAAAATCGAAGGTAAAAAGATTGTAGTCTGGAATGATTCGGTAACAAATCCTGTTGCAGTCCGTTACGACTGGGCAGACAATCCTGATGGAAACCTGAAAAACAAAACCGGACTTCCCGCATCGCCCTTCACGACAGAATAAACATTAAGTCTTTGCTGAGTTTACGCCTTTGCGAACCTTAAAAAGGATTAGTAGTAAAAAAAACTTTGCGGACTTTGCGTTTAAAAAAGTAAAGTAATTATAAAAAACAACCATAAACTATATGAACAATTCATCTCAAAAAATATCTGTCGTTGAGAAAATCGGCTACAGCTTGGGAGATTTAGCCGCCAATCTGGTTTTCCAGACTTTGGTAACCTATCTGGCTTACTTTTACACCGATATCTATGGATTAAAACCTGAAAATGCTTCGGTTATTACCTTAGTGGTCGGACTGATTGCCGGTTTCGGATTCAATCCGATGGTCGGTGCTTTGGCAGACAGAACACGAACCAAATGGGGAAAATTCCGTCCGTGGATTTTATTTTCTGCGGTTCCATTGGGTGCCGCGGCACTTTTCGCATTCAGCACACCCGATTTTTCTTACAAAGGAAAAATGATTTACGCTGCAATCACTTACTCTGTTTTATTATTGCTTTATGCTGCCAATAATTTGCCTTATGCAGCTTTGAGTGGCGTTATCACAGGGGATATGAGCGAAAGAAACAGCATTTCATCTTACCGTTTTGTTGCGGTGATGTTTGCTCAATTTTTCGTTCAGGTATTTATGCTGCCGATTATTTTGTCGGCTGGACACGGTGACAAAGCTGCCGGAATCGAGGTGGTAATGACTTGGCTTGCCATTATTGGGACAATAATGTTGCTAATAACATTTTTCACAACAAAAGAAAGAGTCATCCCAAAACCGGAACAAGAATCAACTTTAGGTGCCGATTTAAAAGATTTGAAGAAAAACAAGCCGTGGATTATTATGTTGGTAGTTACAGCTTTGATTTTCATTACATTGGCAATGAAAGGCGGTTCGTATGTGTATTATTTTAACAATTATGTTGACGAAGCTTCACTTCAGCAGTTTATATCGCCGATTACCAATTTTTTCAATTCCATTGGGATGAATTTCTTTGGAGAAGACCCTCGTTCTGCAGGTTTCGGATTGTTTAATGCAGGTGGAATCATTATGATGATTGTCGGAATTACTTTCTCTAAAAAATTTGCGGATAAATATGGCAAAAGAGATGCGTTCATCGCTTCACTTTTCATTTCAACTTTATTTGTATTGGCATTTATATTTTACCCTCCAAAATCGGTTAGACTGATGTTTCTGTCCCAGATTTTACACGGTTTCTTTTACGGCATCGGGACGCCTTTGCTTTGGGCGATGATTGCAGACGTAGCCGATTATTCAGAATGGAAAAACAACAGACGTGCAACCGCAATTATTTTCTCTGCAATGATGGTCGGTTTGAAAGTTGGATTGAGCATCGGAAGCTCATTAGTTGCATTAATTATCGGAAAATACGGTTACATTTCCTCAGAAGGAGCAATGAGCGTTATTCAGCCCGAAAGTGTTTCAGTTGGAGCAAAAATGCTGGTCAGCATATTCCCGTCCATTCCTTTCTTTTTAGCGTGCGGATTGCTAATGTTCTACGAAATCAACAAGAAAAAAGAAATCGAAATCGAGCACGACCTTAAAGAAAGAAGAAAAGCGAAAGATTAATTGCAAATATTTTTAGGGCAGCTTTATCCGTCTTCCACTCCCAATCTTTTTTGCCAAAGCTTTTCCAGCCGCAAAAAAAGGATTTCCGTTCAAGCCGGGCTGCGAATGATTTGCTTTTAAAAGCCTTGTCGAGGTTTCAAACCGTGACAAAGCTTGAAAAATGAACTTTATGTGATTTTTTTATATTTCTTCGCTGAGTTTACGCCTTTGCGAACTTAAAAGAAGCATAGTAGTCAAAAAAAATCTTTGCGCGCTTTGCGTTTAAATTTTAAAAAAATAATTATGAAAAAAATAGTAGCATTATTAGGAATTTTAGCCTTGACTGTCTCGTGCAAAACCGCAAGTTCGGCATCATCAGATAATTCCCTAAAAAATGCATTCAAAGATAAATTCTATATCGGAACGGCAATGAGTCTTCCGCAAATTGACGGAACCGATGTAAAATCTGTAGAAATTATCAAAAATCAATTCAGTTCCATTGTTGCAGAAAACTGTATGAAATCAATGTTCATCCAGCCGCAGGAGGGGAGATTTTTCTTTGAAGATGCAGATAAATTCGTGGCTTTCGGAGAAAAAAATAAAATGTTCATCATCGGTCATACTTTGATTTGGCATTCGCAATTACCAAAATGGTTTTTCGTTGACAAAGACGGAAAAGATGTTTCACCAGAAGTTCTGAAACAGAGAATGAAAAGCCACATCACAGCCGTTGTCAGCCGATACAAAGGCCGAATCAAAGGGTATGATGTTGTCAACGAAGCCATTATGGAAGACGGAACTTATAGAAAAAGTAAGTTTTACGAAATTCTGGGCGAAGAATTTATTCCGCTTGCCTTCCAGTATGCGCAGGAAGCAGACCCAAATGCCGAACTCTATTACAACGATTACAACGAATGGTTTCCGGAAAAAGTAAAAACGGTTATCAAAATCGTTAAAAATTTGAAATCCAGAGGAATCAGAATCGATGGAGTGGGAATGCAGACTCACGTAGGATTGGATACTCCAAAACTGGATGAGTACGAAAAAGCAATCACAGATTATGCTTCCGCTGGTGTAAAAGTAAACATCACCGAGATGGAAATCAGTCCGTTGCCATCACCTTGGGGAACTTCCGCCAACGTTGCAGACAAAGTGGAGTACGATGCCAAAATGAATCCTTACACCAAAGGACTTCCTACAGATGTTGAAAAAGAATGGGAAAACCGTTACTTGGATTTCTTCAGATTATATTTAAAACATCAAGATAAAATCAGACGAGTAACATTGTGGGGCGTAACCGACAATCAATCTTGGAAAAACGATTTCCCTGTAAAAGGCAGAACCGATTATCCTTTACTTTTCGACCGGAATTATCAGACAAAACCAGTCGTTGGGAAAATCATTCAGTTAACAAAAGAAAAATAAAATTGCATTTAATTTTAACCACAAAAGTAACAAAGATTTACTTTGCATCTAAGAGCTTCAAAAGATCCAAAAAGTAAATCGTTTATAGCGACTTAAAAAAAAAAATAAAATCTTTTGTGCCTTTTGTGGTTAAAAAATAAAGTCTATCATCTAAAAATCTAAACTATAAAATGAACAAAGCAAAATACCTTTTCCCAAGCGATTATATGGCAGACCCATCCGTACACGTTTTTGAAGGCAAATTATACATTTATCCATCACACGACCGCGAAAGCGGAATCGAAGAAAATGACAATGGCGATCATTTCGATATGAATGATTACCACGTTTTCTCCCTTGATGATGTGGAAAATGGCGTAGTGACTGATCACGGTGTTGTTCTTTCGGTAAAAGATATTCCTTGGTCGGGAAGACAGTTGTGGGATTGCGATGTGGCTTTTAAAAACGGCAAATATTATATGTATTTTCCTTTGAAAGACAAAAACGATATTTTCAGAATTGGAGTTGCAGTAAGCGATAAACCTTACGGACCATTCATTCCGGAAAAACATCCGATGATGGGAAGTTACAGCATCGACCCTTGTCTTTTTGAGGATAACGGAAAGCATTATATGTATTTCGGAGGAATTTGGGGCGGGCAATTGCAGCGCTATAGAAACAACAAAGCATTGGAATCTGCCATTCTTCCTAACGATAATGAACCTGCCATTTCATCAAAAGTTGTGATGCTAAGCGATGATATGCTGGAATTTGGCGAAGAACCGAAAGATGTTTTAATTCTTGACGAAGACGGGAATCCATTGCTTCACGGCGACAAACACCGTTTTTTTGAAGCTTCGTGGATGCATAAATACAACGGCAAATATTACTTCTCTTACTCAACAGGAGACACACATTTGATATGTTACGCAACCGGTGATAATCCTTACGGTCCTTTCACGTTTCAGGGAGAAATATTAACGCCGGTTGTAGGATGGACAACCCATCACAGCATTGTTGAGTTTAAAAATAAATGGTATCTGTTCTTCCACGATTCTGTTCCAAGCGGCGGAAGAACGTGGCTGAGAAGTATGAAGGTCGTGGAAATTGAATATGATAACGACGGTAAAATCAAAATTATTGAAGGATTGGAAGACCATCAATAGCAACAGGCTTTAGCCCATTTAAAAAAGTGACATACCATTTGGCTTTAGTCAAAACTTAAATAATTTTAAACATTAAGAATGCAACATTTCCGACATTACATATTACTGTTTCTAATCATTCCATTAATGGCTTTTGCTGAAGACGGAAGTCAGTTATGGCTGAGATATCCGGTAAATCCAAAGCCAAGAAATATTGTAAATTCAAACAGTAAAAGTCCTACAATTGAAATAGCAAAAAAGGAACTCAATCAGCATTGGGCCGGGCAAACTGTTGATTTAAAGATTGACAGATTTCCGGAAAACTTTAAAGACGGATACAAAATCGTTTCTACTCCGAAAAAGATCATCGTTTTGGCGAAAACAGACTTAGGATTGTTGTACGGAAGCTATCATCTGTTGAATTTACAACAGCAAAAAGCCAATTTTTCTAATCTGAAACTTGAAGAAAAACCTTCCTACGACGTAAGAATTCTCAATCATTGGGATAATCTTGACGGAAGCATTGAACGTGGTTATGCCGGTCATTCGCTTTGGAAATGGGAAGATTTGCCGAACACCATTTCGCCCAGATATGAAGAATATGCAAGAGCAAATGCATCCATCGGAATTAATGCGACCGTTCTCAACAACGTGAATGCTTCTCCGAATATGCTCCGTGAAGATTATCTTAAAAAAGTAAAAGTTCTCGCAGATATTTTCCGACCTTATGGCATCAAAGTTTATCTGTCTGTCAATTTTTCTTCGCCAAAAGTTTTGGGTGGATTACAGAATTCAGATCCATTGAATCAGGATGTTCAGAAATGGTGGAAAGATAAAGCCGCAGAAATTTACAAACTGATTCCTGATTTCGGAGGATTTTTGGTGAAAGCCAATTCGGAAGGACAGCCCGGGCCGCAGGATTACGGAAGAACGCACGCAGACGGAGCAAATATGATGGCAGATGTTTTGAAACCTTATGGCGGAATCGTGATGTGGAGAGCATTTGTGTACAGTCCGAGCAAAGAAGACAGAGCAAAACAGGCCTATCTGGAATTCGTTCCTTTGGATGGAAAATTCAGAGATAATGTGATTGTTCAGATTAAAAACGGGCCGGTTGATTTCCAGCCTCGTGAAGCGTTTAATCCATTGTTCGGAGCTTTGAAGAAAACGTCGGAAATGGTTGAATTTCAAATCACTCAGGAATATCTCGGACAGGCCAATCATTTGGTTTATCTCGCTCCATTATTCAAAGAAACATTAGACAGCGATACGTATTCTGACGGGAAAGGTTCCACGATTGCCAAAATCACAGACGGCACACTGCGACCTGCAAAATTAACAGCTATTTCCGCAGTGGCCAATATCGGCGAAGATACCAACTGGACAGGTCACCATTTTGCACAATCCAATTGGTACGCATTCGGAAGACTGGCGTGGAATCACGATTTGTCATCAGAACAGATTGCCGACGAATGGATTAAAATGACTTTTAGCGATGATAAAAACTTCATCAATCCTGTTAAAGAAATGATGCTGACTTCCCGTGAAACTGCCGTCGATTATATGATGCCACTGGGTTTGCATCACATTTTTGCCGGAAATCACCATTACGGTCCCGAACCGTGGGGCGATTACAAAGGCGGAAGACCCGATTGGTCGCCGGTTTATTATCATCAGGCAAACGCAGAAGGACTTGGTTTCGACCGAACGAAAACCGGAAGTGATGCCGTTTCGCAATATTTTCCGCCACTGAACGAGATTTTTGGAAACATCAAAACAACTCCCAAAAACCTGATTCTCTGGTTTCATCACGTTCCTTGGGATTACAAAATGAAGGATGGAAAAACGATGTGGGAAGAATTGTGTTACAAATACGATTTGGGCGTTCACGAAGTGAGAGATTATCAAAAAGTCTGGGACAAAATGCAACCGTATATTGATGAGCAAAGATTTTCAGAGGTTCAGGATAAATTGAAAATTCAGTCAAAGGATGCGGTTTGGTGGAAGGATGCTTGTTTGTTATATTTCCAGACATTTTCTAAAAGACCGATTCCATCTGACATCGAAAAACCTGTCCACGAGTTGGAAGATTTGAAGAAAATCAAACTCAATATGGGTCATCATAATTAATTAAATAAAACTTAATCAACAACTTTCTGAATCTTTTTTAAGGCAGGAAGTTGTTTGCTTGATTAATTAAGTGTAAATTTAACACTTAAATAAAACTCAGTAACAAATAAAAATAAACATATGAAATTTTTCATCGATACTGCCAATTTAGAGCAGATTAGAGAAGCCAATGATTTGGGAATTCTGGATGGCGTAACAACTAATCCATCTTTAATGGCAAAAGAAGGAATCAACGGAAAAGAAGCGATTCTTCAACATTACAAGGATATTTGTGACATTGTCGATGGCGATATTTCGGCAGAAGTTCTATCGACAACATATGAGGAAATGATTGCGGAAGGCGATATTCTGGCGCAAATTCATCCCAACATCGTGGTGAAAATTCCAATGATAAAAGACGGCATCAAAGCGTTAAAATATTTTTCGGACAAAGGAATCAAAACCAACTGTACCTTGATTTTCTCAGCAGGACAGGCACTTTTAGCTGCAAAAGCAGGAGCAACCTACGTTTCGCCGTTCTTAGGAAGACTGGATGATATTTCTACAGACAGCCTTAATTTAATTCAGGAAATCAGAACCATTTTTGATAATTATGGCTACGAAACTGAGATTTTAGCAGCATCTGTTCGCCATTCAATGCACATCATCAACTGTGCAAAAATCGGAGCCGATGTCGTGACTTGCCCGATTCAGCCAATCCTGTCATTATTGAAACATCCTTTGACGGATTCTGGTTTGGAGCAGTTTATTAAGGATTCACAAAAAATGCAATAACAGGATGTCACACGATATTTCAAAACTTCAAAATATTGCTTCTCAGGTCAGAAGAGATATTGTAAGAATGGTTCACGCTTGCCAATCCGGTCATCCGGGCGGCTCATTGGGTTGTACAGATTTTCTGGTTGCTTTATATTTCGATGCAATGAAAAGAAAACAAGGCTTTGATATGAAAGGAAAAGGAGAAGATGTTTTCTATCTTTCCAACGGTCATATTTCGCCTGTTTTTTACAGCGTTTTGGCGCACGCAGGCTACTTCGATAAATCTGAACTGGCAACTTTCAGAAAACTGAATTCGAGACTTCAGGGTCACCCAACCACACACGAAGGTTTGCCGGGAATCCGCATTGCTTCGGGCTCGCTTGGTCAGGGAATGTCTGTTGCCATCGGTCACGCCATTGGAAAGAAATTAGATAAAGATGAGAATTTAATTTTCAGTCTTCACGGAGACGGCGAGTTGCAGGAAGGTCAAAACTGGGAAGCGATAATGTACGCCTCTCACAATAAGGTAGATAACCTCATTGCAACCATCGATTACAACGGTCAGCAAATCGATGGACCGACTACGAAAGTCCTTTCTTTAGGAAATCTAAAAACCAAATTCGAAGCCTTCGACTGGAAAGTTCTCGAAGTAGAAAAAGGAAACGATATGCAGGAAATTCTAAACGTTCTGGACGAAGCAAAATCATTAACCGGAAAAGGACAACCAATTTGCATTCTCCTGAAAACAGGAATGGGTCACGGTGTAGATTATATGATGGGAAGCCACGCTTGGCACGGAAAAACACCTAACGATGAGCAATTGGCAAAAGCATTACACCAACTCGAAGAAACTTTGGGTGATTATTAATTTAAGAATAATTTGAATACATCGAACCACTATGTTAGGTTTGGGCAGCTTAATCCGTCTTCCACTCCCGCTTTTTTGTTCGTCGTTCCTCCTCACAAAAAGAGCTCCGTTCAAGCCGGGCTGCGAGAGATTCGCCGTTCCCCCAAAATAAATTATCGGTAAAGTCAGAAGATTAAATTTCTTAGGTGAGCGAAGCGCCTTTGCGAACGAAAAATATCCTCAATAAGATAAAAAAATCTTTGCGCTCTTTGCGTTTAAAAACCATCAACAATTAATCAAATGAAAAAATATACCTACACAGAAAAAAAAGATACCCGAAGCGGTTTCGGAGCCGGAATGGCAGAATTGGCCGATAAAAACCCCGAAGTAGTCGGACTTTGCGCTGACCTTATCGGTTCTCTGAAATTCGAAAAATTCATCGAAAAAGCACCGGAAAGATTCTTCCAAATCGGAATCGCAGAAGCCAATATGATTGGTATTGCAGCCGGTTTGGCAACAGAAGGAAAAATTCCTTTTACAGGAACTTTCGCCAACTTTTCTACCGGAAGAGTGTACGACCAGATTCGTCAGTCGGTGGCGTATTCAGGGAAAAATGTGAAAATTTGTGCTTCTCACGCAGGTTTAACTTTGGGTGAAGACGGCGCGACACACCAGATTTTAGAAGATATCGGATTGATGAAAATGCTTCCGGGAATGACGGTCATTAACACTTGCGATTACAATCAAACCAAAGCCGCAACGATTGTAATTGCCGATTATGAAGGTCCGGTTTACCTAAGATTCGGAAGACCGGTGATTCCTGTTTTTACGGATGAAAATCAAAAATTTGAAATCGGAAAAGCGTGGATGGTGAATGAAGGAAAAGATGTGACGATTGTTGCAACAGGACATTTGGTTTGGGAGGCCATCAAAGCCGGAGAAATTCTTGAAGAACAAGGAATCGACGCAGAAATTATCAATATTCACACCATCAAACCTTTGGATTCTGAAGCGATTTTAAAATCTGTTAAGAAAACGGGTTGCGTAGTAACTGCAGAAGAACACAACAGACTGGGAGGTTTAGGCGATAGTGTTGCGCAGCTTTTGATTACTGAACATTTGGCACCACAGGAATATGTTGCTGTGAACGACAGTTTTGGAGAAAGTGGAACGCCTGACCAATTGATGGAAAAATACGGATTAACCGCCAATGACATCGTTTCAGCGGTGAAAAAAGTAATGAAAAGAAAATAAATTTTAAGTTAAAATTTGTAGTAAAATCTACCAAGACAGTATTTTACTGATGCAGACCATAGATAAAATCAGAAGTCTTTCAAGAATCGTTTTTCCGACTGTACAAGACAGTAACTTGGACAGAAAAGCATAACTTTAATCAATATTTTAAAACTTAAACTTTCTATCCCAATATAATTTGCAGATTTTATGCAGGAGAATTTAATCAATTACACAAAAAAAGCCTTTCGGTCGGTTTTTAAATCGGAACCGGAACGGATTTTTCTTGCCCCGGGAAGAATCAATATCATTGGTGAACACGTAGATTACAGCGATGGATTTGTGCTTCCTGCCGCCATTGATAAACATATTTGTTTTGCAGTAAAAAAGTTGGATGATTCTGAAATCTGTACTTTTTTCGCCAAAGATTTCAATGATTCTTTCAGCTTTAATGTGACTGAAAAACAAAAACCCGTTTCGCAGACTTGGGTGAATTATTTGCTCGGTGTTTTCAATGCGATTCAGGAATCTGGGAAGGAAATCGGAGGCTTGGAAATTGCTTTTAGCAGTACAATTCCGATGGGTTCCGGTTTGTCGTCTTCTGCGGCTTTGGAATGTGGTTTTGCATTTATTCTCAATGAACTTTTTGATTTAAATTTGACCAAAAAAGAACTGGCTTTAATTGGACAAAAATCCGAACATACATTTGTTGGCGTAAAGTGCGGGATTATGGACCAGTTTTCTTCAGTTTTCGGAAAAGAACACCAGGTGATAATGCTCGATTGCAATTCTTTGGGACATCAGTATTTTGAAGCCAATATCGATGGTTACAGTTTGGTTTTGTTCGACAGTTGTGTGAAACATACGCATCTTACTTCAGGTTATAACGATCGAAGAAATGATGTGGATAAAGGCAAAAAAATACTGTGGGGAAAATTTCCTGAAATTGAAAAATTCAGAGATTTTACATTTGAAATGTTGGATGAAGTCGGAGCGGAAATGGGAGAGACGTCTTATAAAAGATGCCTTTATCTCCTCAAGGAAATCAAAAGAGTTGAAAAAGCGGCAAAAGCTTTATCAGAAGGTGATGCGGAATATTTAGGAGAACTTCTTATCGAAACGCATTCCGGACTTTCAACAGAATTTGAAGTAAGCTGCGACGAACTCGATTTTATGGTGGAAGAAACTTTAAAGGAAAATGGCGTTTTAGGAGCAAGAATTATGGGCGGTGGTTTTGGCGGATGCAGCATTAATCTGATTAAAGATGAAAATGTGGATGCTGTCATTGAAAATATCGCTGTAAAATATAAAACGGCTTTCAATATTGAAATGAAAGTCTACAGAGTAAAAATTTCGGACGGAATTAATGAATACAAAGAAAATGAATTCGTCATTTAATCAAAAAAAACATCCTCACAGAAGGTATAATCCGCTTTTAGATGAGTGGATTTTGGTATCTCCGCAACGCGCCAACCGACCTTGGCAGGGACAAACCGAAAAAAGAGCAGAAGAGGAACTTCCCGCTCACGATGAAAACTGTTATCTGTGTTCGGGAAATACTCGTGTTAACGGCGAAAAAAATCCAATTTATAAAGGTGTTTACGTCTTCGATAATGATTTTGGCTCGCTAATGAAAGATGAAGTCGAATTTTCTGAAGAAAGTTCAGATTTTTTTTCATTAAAACCTGAAAGAGGCATCAACCGTGTAATCTGTTTTTCTGAAAATCATAGTTTGACATTGCCTGAAATGGAAGTTAGTAACATCAAAAAAGTGGTGGACGTTTGGCAAAATCAATATGAAGAACTGGGAAAACTGGATTATATCAATCACGTTCAGATTTTTGAAAATAAAGGTCAGGTAATGGGTTGCAGCAATCCGCATCCACACGGACAAATCTGGGCGCAGTCGTCAATTCCTTCGATTGTCTCAAAAACTCAGGATAATCTGAAAAAATATTTTGAAAAAAACGGAAGTTCACTTTTGGAAGATTACGTAAAAAAAGAACTGGAAGCAGATGAAAGAATCATTTTAGAAAATGAAGATTTTGTTGTATTGGTTCCGTTTTGGGCAGTCTGGCCTTATGAAATGATGATTGTCAGCAAAAGAAAGATTGAAAATGTGATTAAATTTTCCGAAGAAGAAAAGCTTTCTTTGGCATCAATAATAAAAGATTTAACCACGAAATACGACAATCTTTTTGAAATATCTTTTCCGTATTCAGCCGGAATTCATCAGTCGCCAACAGACGGAAAATCGCATCCGGAATGGCATTTTCATATGCATTTTTATCCGCCTTTGCTGAGAAATGCGGAAGTGAAAAAGTTTATGGTTGGCTACGAAATGCTGGCTGAACCGCAACGCGATATTACACCGGAGCAAAGTGCAGAGATATTGAAAAGTATTTCTACCATTCATTATAAAAGCAAGTAAAAAGATAGTTTTATCTTTGCACCGCTTTTATTAATCATAGAAAATCAGCCGATTTTTCTATAAAATTAAATTTATGAACGATATTAAACTGATTGTCACCGATATGGACGGCACTTTTCTAAATTCTCAATATGAAGTTGGTCCGGATTTTCCTCAGATTTACCAGGAATTAAAAAAGAGAAATATTCTTTTTGTTCCTGCAAGCGGAAGACAAATGCCTGGAATTACGCAGTATTTTACAGAAATTGAAGATGAAATTGGTTTTATTGCGGAAAACGGTAGTTATGTGGTTTATAAAAATGAGGAATTGTTCGCGGACAAATTAGGACATCAATTTGTAATCGATATTATCAAAACCATCCGTGAAATTCCTGGTGCAAGAGCAGTGCTTTCTGCCAAGAAAAAGGCATATTATGAAAGTGATGATGAGACATTTATCAATTATTTCACAAGATATTACACAGAAAATCAGAAAGTTGATGATTTGACTTTGGAAGTTGATGACGATGCTTTTAAAATAGCTATTTATCATCCGGAAGGTTCTGAGAAAAATATTTATCCTTATTTAAAACATTTTGAAGATGAAAATCTGGAAGTTGTCGTCTCCGGAAAATATTGGGTAGATGTGATGAACCGTGATATCAATAAAGGAAAAGCTCTCGAAATTCTTCAGAAAAAATTAAATATCCTTCCGTCACAAACAATGGCTTTTGGTGACTACATGAATGATATTCAGATGCTTAAAAATTCAAAATATTCTTACGCGATGGAAAATGCACATCCTTATGTAAAAGAAGCGGCGAATTTTGAAGCGGCTGATAATGATAGTTTTGGGGTTTTGCAAGCTATTGAAAGTTACTTGAAATTAGTACCAAATGTTATTTAGACAAAATTTAACCGTTATTGTTATTATTTCTTGATTGTTAGTGAAAATATACTTGTTTTTTTAATAGACCATTTTAAATTTTTTATAGTAATGATTTAATCTAAATTGGATATTGATTTTTTATATCAGATTCTAATATTAATCTATTATGATGTCTTTATTATTTTCTTAATATCTTATATTGTTTAATATTTCAAAATTTTAATCATTCTTATTTGTTTTATGAAGCCTCTGATGTTGGTTTGTGTTCATTGTCTCAAAAAAATAGTAAACTTCCAATAGCTATACTGCCTGACTTATTCTAGATAAAGTAAAAAACACATGATAAAATCAAAATATAAATCAGTAGTTGAGTTCAGAGTGTGATTCTGATTCCTTTTTTAAAAATTTTGAAAGTTATTTTTTATTTCCAGATTATCATTGTAAATATTTATTCTAAATAAATATTAATGAAATTTTGCGTATTTATACACGTGTCGAAATTAAAAAATCAGTTATTTCAATACCCTTTCAAACTTACCTGAGGTTACCAAAACCTTTTATTTCTTATTTAGTATTGACATTTGAGAAATTAATTTAAGAAATATTTATTTTTTTTAAAGTCACAATATGAAATGTTGATAAATAAATCTTTATTTATAATTTAACATAATTTATTATGATTATATAAATATATGTATATATTTGTAATTATTAAAAAAACTAATAAAAATAATATGTTTATGTTATGAAAACTACATTATTAACAACTTTGGTGTTGTCTGTAGGCTTTTCAACTGCACTCTGTGCTCAGGAAAGTGTTAATTCGGCAAGTATCAATACATCAAGTTCAGTGGGAAGTGTAACTTCTTCCGTAGGCCAGAGTTTTTATGAGACCGCTGTTTCTTCAACAGGAAGTGTTGCTCCCGGCGTACAACAAGCTTATGAAATTACCAGTCATTTGGGAATTGACGTTACAGAAATCAATCTGAGCCTTGCTATCTATCCCAATCCAACACAAGACAACCTTAATTTGAAAGTTGATTTCAATGACTACAATAAATACCACTACCAACTTACTGACAGTGGTGGTAAATTGATTACTTCCAAATCCATCAACTCAGAAAAGACTTCGATTTCTATGACTGCCTATCCTGCAGCAGTTTATTATTTGAAGGTAATGAAAGGTGGTAAATCCATTAAGGTCTTTAAAGTTCTAAAAACAAATAAATAACTATTAATAAATAATAACCTATGAAAAAGCTCTATTTTTTAGCAGCCTCTTTGGCTTCTGCTTTGGCATTATCTCAAGTACAGGATGCCATGAGTTATCAGGCAATCATCAGAAATTCCAGTAATGAATTAATTAAAAACCAAAATGTAGGAATGCGTTTTTCTATATTGAAAGGTTCTGCAACTGGTTCAGTAGTATATTCAGAAACGCAGCTGCAACCTACTAATGTCAACGGTTTAGTTACCGTTAAAATTGGTGGTGGTAATTTATTAAGCGGAACATATTCTAGCATAGACTGGGGCGCTGACACTTATTTCATTAAAATAGAAACGGATCCTACTGGTTCAAACAACTATACAGTCACAGGGACATCTCAATTATTAAGTGTTCCTTATGCATTATACGCAAAAAATTCAGGAAGTTCTTTGCCAGGACCTAAAGGTGCAACTGGGGCTACCGGTGCAGCAGGCCCACAAGGTATTCAGGGAATGCAAGGAATTCAAGGTGCTACAGGATCGACTGGTGCTCAAGGAATAGCTGGTGCAACAGGATCTCAAGGATTACAAGGTGTTACTGGTTCTCAAGGAATTCAAGGTGTTACTGGAACTACAGGATCGACTGGCGCTCAGGGAATTCAAGGTATTACGGGATCGACTGGTGCTCAGGGAGTAACAGGTGCAACAGGATCACAAGGTATTCAAGGTATTACTGGAGCTACAGGATCGACTGGAGCTCCGGGAATTCAAGGTATTACTGGATCAACTGGTGCTCAGGGAGTTACAGGTGCGACAGGATTACAAGGCATTCAAGGTATTACTGGAGCAACTGGCGCTCAGGGAATTCAAGGGATTACAGGATCAACGGGTGCTCAGGGAATTCAAGGTGTTACGGGATCGACTGGTGCTCAAGGAATTCAAGGAGTAACAGGTGCAACAGGATCACAAGGTATTACTGGAGCAACTGGCGCTCAAGGAATTCAAGGGATTACAGGATCAACGGGTGCTCAAGGCATTCAAGGTGTCACTGGAGCTACAGGTGCTCAAGGACCTCAGGGTTCACAAGGAGTTCAAGGACCACAGGGAGCAACTGGACTTGTTGGTCCAGCTGGTCCAGCTGGAGCTACAGGAGTAACAGGTGTTAGTGGAGTAACAGGTTCTACGGGAGCTACAGGTGCAACCGGTTCTACAGGAGCAGGATTTGTTAATGGGTCAGCTGGCGGACAAATATATTTAACTTCTGCGTCAGTACCATACGCACCTCAAACACCTATGGCTTTAAGTGGAGATATTACCCTTAGCTCTACAGCCTCTACAACGATTGTAAACAACGCTGTTAGCAGTGCAAAAATTGCTGACGGAGCCGTGACTACTGGTAAACTTGCTGACAACGCAGTAACTGTTGCTAAAATAGGAA